>ENA-ORXB01000444-ORXB01000444.1-sediment-metagenome-genome-assembly--contig:-NODE-444-length-83055-cov-7.638254_pt1 | contig 83055 bp, 71 predicted proteins | sample MGYA00237863_ERZ511475 | MGnify/ENA primary metagenome ERZ511475 (study PRJEB26305, sample SAMN06343858) | sediment metagenome | isolation source: hot spring sediment | place: Canada: British Columbia... | reverse complement strand
TATTTTTTATTTAATTTTATTATAGAAAGTAAAAAATTTACTTTACGGGTTTTAGCCTACCTATAAGGAATTGAAACAAATCTAAATCGTTTGCTACAAGAAAATAATAGTTTTAGCCTACCTATAAGGAATTGAAACTAAAAAAGATGGAACACATTTAGGACTTTCATCGTAGTTTTAGCCTACCTATAAGGAATTGAAACATAAAAAAACTACATAAAAATAGCAAAGAAAGAAGTAGTTTTAGCCTACCTATAAGGAATTGAAACTTCTTTCTTTCTTTCTTTTTATTATGCTATTTTATAGTTTTAGCCTACCTATAAGGAATTGAAACACTAATTTTATTTGCAAATTCTTTATCTATGTAAATGTTTTAGCCTACCTATAAGGAATTGAAACTTAAAAAGTTTAATTTATCCCATTGTTTTATCGTTTGTTTTAGCCTACCTATAAGGAATTGAAACACAATTTGTTAACAATTTTGTAACATAGCTGGGTAAGTTTTAGCCTACCTATAAGGAATTGAAACAAAAAATGTAAATAATTAACATTTATTTTACTTGAAGTTTTAGCCTACCTATAAGGAATTGAAACTAGGTAGGCTAACCAGGGAAGGAATTGAACCTTCCCTGTTTTAGCCTACCTATAAGGAATTGAAACATTTATACCATCTACTATAAACCCATTGAAATAATAGTTTTAGCCTACCTATAAGGAATTGAAACTCTTATCCCAAGCATATAAACACCTTTCTATCTTTGGTTTTAGCCTACCTATAAGGAATTGAAACATCGTGTTCGCAATTGGAACACGATAAGCTTATCCCCGTTTTAGCCTACCTATAAGGAATTGAAACTATTTATGAAACCCTCCAACCAGGTGACGAAGATATAGTTTTAGCCTACCTATAAGGAATTGAAACAAAAAATTCAATATCTTTTTGGGACTACTTTCAACAGTTTTAGCCTACCTATAAGGAATTGAAACATGAAAATAAAATTGTAAATTTTATTTATAATTTACTGTTTTAGCCTACCTATAAGGAATTGAAACCTGCTAAATCTGTTGCTAGCAAACTCTTCCCTGTTCCAGTTTTAGCCTACCTATAAGGAATTGAAACAAAAGTTGTTAAAAGTTTGTAAAAAAATTGTAAATCTGTTTTAGCCTACCTATAAGGAATTGAAACAATAATAATTATTAAAAAAAATAATTTCAACTAAAAAGTTTTAGCTTACTTATAAGGAATTAAAACTAGGACTTAACTTTTAGAAATATCCCGATGCTCAGTGATAACCTTGATATTAGAATTATTTTTAGATAACAACTCAGAAAGATACTCCACAACAAAAACCGACCGATGCTTCCCCCCAGTGCACCCCACCGCTACCTCCAATAAATTCTTAACCCTCCCTAAATAATTAGAAATAAAAAACTCCAAATACCCATAAGTCCTATTAATAAAATCAATAGTAAAACTATCACTAAGCAAATACTCCCTAACTTGAATATCCAACCCCGTCTTATTAGAAAGCTCATTAATATAAAAAGGATTCTTCAATAACCTCACATCTAAAACTATATCAGCATTCACTAACCCATACTTATAACCAAAAGATATTAACTTTATCGTTAAATCCATACTAGGAACTAAATTTAATAAAGATAAAATAGTATTACCTAAATCATAAGGAGTTAAAAAAGAAGTATCTATATAAAAATCCGCTTTTTCCTTTAATCTCTTAATTATCTCCCGCTCCTTAGCAATCCCTTCTAACGGATTATTAACAGATAAAGGATGTACCCTCCTATTAGCCTTAAACCTATTCAATAAAACCTCATCCCTACAATCCAAAAAAATTAACTTAGCATCATACCTCTCTAATATCTCAAAAAATTCGTTCAAATTCTGCTCAAAATTATTAAAGAAAAAATCCTTTAACCTAACATCCACAGTTAAAGCAATATTCCTTATATTCGTAAAGGACAAAACCTCCAAAAACTTGGGTATCAATTGAATAGGAAGATTATCTATACAAAAGAACGCATTATCTTCCAAAACTTTAAGAGCAGTATTCTTACCAGACCCCGAAATCCCCGTTATAAATACTATCATCTAAAACCCTATATCTAACTATATAACCCTAAACCTAAAATTAAACCTAAATCCAAAACTAATCAAATAACTCACTTATAGATTTCCTCAAATATATCCTTTTAATAACTTCTGATAACAACTCAGATACACTAACTTGAATAATCTTATTATTACTCTTTAATTCATCATTAAGTGGAATAGTATCAGTAACTATAACCTTCTTTATATCAGATTCTTCAATAATCTTAATAGCATTAGAGACAAAGACAGGATGAACAGCTACAGCATAAACCTCCTTAGCACCCAAAGCTATAATCTTATTAGCAGCCTTTACTAAAGTCTTTGCAGTAGATATCATATCATCCACTATTATTACCTTTTTATTCATAATATCCCCAACAACTTCCATAGATTCTACTTCTTCAATATCCGGTCTCCTTTTAAACATAACAGCAATAGGAAGCCCTATTTTTTCAGCAAATATCCTTGATCTTATAACACTACCAGCATCAGGGGCTAACACCACAAACTCAGATAAATCTCCATCCAATATCCCACTATCCTTTAACGCCTTTATTAAAATATTATTAGCCTGTAAATTATCAACAGGAATATCAAAAAAACCTTGGATAGCTGGCGCATGTAACTCTATAGTAACAACCCTATTAGCACCCGCAACAGTTAATAAATTAGCAACCAATTTAGCAGTAATCGGCTCCCTACCACTAACCTTCTTCTCCTGCTTAGCATACCCAAAATAAGGGATAATAGCAGTAATAGTCCCTGCAGAAGCACGCCTAACCGCATCTATTATTATTAATAACTCCATTAAATTATCATTAACCGGCGGACAAGTAGATTGAATAATAAATACATCCTTACCCCTAACATTCTCCAAAATCTTAACCCGGATCTCACCATCAGAAAACTTACTTATTATGCTATCAGCAATAGGTATATTTAAATGCTCTGAAATTTTCTTAGCTAAACCAATATTAGAATTCCCACTTATTAAAACAATATTAGAAAATAAAGATTTAAAATCAATCTCTTCATTCATTTTTTCACTTTTAAGCATTTTCTTTACCCCCTACACCTAAGAATAAACTACCTCAACCTATATAACTAAAGGCTTCCTAGTTTAAATGTGTAATGTTCTTTTATAAATAGCAATAAACTCATTTTATTAACATTCCCAGCTTTAAAAGCTTTAGTTCTAAACTTTATTTTCCTTTCAATCTTATAAAAAGATATATATCTGTTGCTAATATTTTTTTAAAATTTCACTTATTTTACATTTATATTTTTTTTAATCTTTAGTTTTTCAGTAGTAGTATAAAACTTAGCAGGATTACCTAAAACAACTGTATTACTTTCAACATCCTTAGTAACAACACTACCAGCTCCAACATAAGAATTACTACCAATAACCTTAGGAGCTATTATAGTAGAATTAGACCCAATAAATGAATTAGCTTCTATAATTGTTTGATACTTATTAACTCCATCGTAGTTAGCAAAAACAACCCCTGCACCTATATTAACATTCTCTTTTAGAATCGCATCCCCTACATAAGCTAAATGACTACATTTAACCTTATTATACATTTTGGTATTTTTTAATTCAACAAAAGCCCCTACCTTATTACCTTCCATTATCTCATTGTTCTCCCTTAGATTACTAAAAGGCCCAATAACATTATTATTTAATATTTTATTAGATTTTATAACAGAATTAGAAATAATATTTTTACTACCAATTTTAGAATCCAAAATAAAACAATTCGGACCTATTTTATTTAATTTCCCCTCAATTAAACTATTTACTATAAAAACATTATCCAATATTAAGTTCTCAGCATTTATATAACTTAAAGGACATATAAAAATATTATCCCCCAATAAAACAATATCTTGAAAAATCCTTTTTATAATTTTTTTCGATTTTTCAAAAACTAACTCTATATCCTTTAAATTATTTATTCTAAAAAAATAATCACTTAATTCTTTATTATTCACAATATTTTTCAAAATTTCTTCTTTGTTTTTTAATAATTTTTCATCAATTTCTATTAATCTTTTTAAATTAAAAACCTTTTTAAATAGAAAAGATTTAACTAATCCCCAATTGTTAGATTTAAAAACAAAAGAAAAATTAGAAAAATCAATAAAATCATCTACATAAGATAAAAAACTTATATTATTATTTTTAATAAAATTTAGAAAGATATCAATATTATAAGAGATTAAAGGAGTATTAGCAGGCAAAATTATAAACTCTATTCTATCTCTATTAATTTTATCTTTAAAGGATCCGTCATCAAAACCCAAAGTATCATTTAATTTGTCATAATCATTTAATTTTTCATAATATAAAATATTTATATCATCTAAAAATTTTTTAAAATGGTTTTTAAATAATTCTTCATTAGAATAATCTATTACAAAATTTAAACTAAAAGATATTTTTTGTTCCTTAAAGAAATTTTTGATTTCTCTTAACTTAATAATTAAAGGACTTAATATAGGATAGATATAGAATTCGTCAGTATATTTAAAAATCTCTTGTTCTAATGGCAGATAAACTTCTATAAAGCGATTCATAATAATAAAATATTAAAAATTTTTATCCCATTTTTATATTCTATACCTTTATAAATTAACCCTCCTTATATATGAAAAATTAAAAAGGAAGAAAAATAAAAAATGTTTAATTATTTAAATATATCGTTGTTAAAATATATCAAAACAGAATATAAAAAATAAAAACAAATAAAAAACATATAAACATAAAAAAGAAAGGAGATTAATAATAATGAGATATTATCTAAATTCTAAAATCTCAAAAATATTAGTAATAATTTACTTATTTTTAGTAACATATTTAAGTTTAATTAAATCAATTAAATCTGAAAATATACTCTATGAACCCCCTAATTTAGGGATACTAAAAAATAATATAAAATATTATATAAACTCTGGACAATATGAAAAAGATATAGAAAAAGTCATAAACAAAGCCAAAGAATACATATATAACAGAACCAAAGATTTAACAGAAGAAGAAAGAAGTAAATTAGCAGTAGTTTTTGATATAGATGAAACTTCATTATCTAATTTAGAATATGAATATAAATATGATTTTGGATTTAATTACGAAACTTGGATAGACTGGGTTAAACAAGCCAAAGCCCAACCAATTAAACCAACCTTAGAATTATACAAATACATTAAATCCCTTAATATAAAAACATTCTTTATAACTGGTAGAAACCAATTAAATGAAAATTTAAACGAAGATCCTACTATTATTAATCTTAAAAAAGCAGGATACTACCTATGGGAAAAAGTATATTTCAAACCAACTAATACTAAAATCTCTACAATAGAATATAAAACTAACTGCAGAAAAGATATAGAATCTAAAGGCTATAAAATAATTCTAAATATAGGTGATCAATATAGTGATTTAGAAGGAGGATACTCCGAAGCAATCTTTAAACTACCTAATCCCATGTACTACATCCCCTAAAATAAATATTCTAATTAATAAAATATATAAATACTGATAAAACAATATTGCCAAAAGTCAGTATATAATATTAGCTTGCTAAGTTTAAGAATAATAAAGATATAGAAATACAAACCTAAACCTTTAAACCTAACACTGTTAATAAAATTAATTTATTCTCAGTTTAAAATACATACTTCATTAAATCTTATACATCTATAAATAATATAGTTCATTTTAGATTAATATGCTTAACTTTTTTATTAACTCACTAAATTCAAAATGGAGGAAAAATAGAAATGAGATTTCATATAATAGATGGGTACTTTAAGATGATATTTAGCGAAAAACCCGACCAAGGAGTAAATATAATAAAAGATTTCTTAATACCTAAAATTTATAAAGAAAAAGTAGATATAGAACTACAAGTAGTAATCCCCATAAAAGAAGAACACTATATAAAAATGCTTCCAGATTTCATATGCAAATTTAAAATCCACCAAAAAACATATATACTAAACATAGAATTCCAAAGCAAATACACCAAAGAAATAATATATAGAGTCAATCTGTATAATTTAGTCTTAAGTACCAACACTACCGACGATGTCATTAGCATCGTCCTAGTTCTAGACAAAACACTAAAAAATAAAGAAGGCATTTTCTTAGCTACCGCCAATAAAGGTATCACTATTTCAAAAAATAAAATAATCACTAATGAATATAAAGCCTTATGTATAAACTTACTCCATAAAGATGTAAAAGAAAAAATTAAAAAAGGAAATTATCTAGGAATTTTAGAACTTATAAAATTATATGAAAAAGACTATAACAAAGAAACTTTAATCGAAGTTATCAAAGAAATAGATACAAAAATCCAACTCAAAGTATATGAGGAAAAATTAGCACGAAAATTGAAAATAATAATAGGAGCACTCTATCTCGAAAAAGGTCTTTTAAACCCCAAGGAGGTATATACCATGCTTAACGTAAAAAAAGAAGATTACTTAGAACTATACAAAACAAATCCAATTATAAAAGATATCGCTGATACAGCTTATGAAGAAATATTAAAACAAAAGGAAAAAGAAAAAGAAAAGGAAATAATAGAAATGATGATAAAGATAAAATTAAAAGAAGAAGGGATAAACTTATTATTAGAAATAGAAAAAGAAGAAGATATAGATAAGCTAAAAAAAATAAAAAAAATATTAGAATTAGATTTAACCAAAGAAGAATATATAAAACTAATAAATGAAACAATATCTAAAAAGTAAAGTTCATTAATTTTAATATTAATATTTATATTAGTTTGTTTATTTTAAAAATAAAAAAAACAAAAGGATATAAGAGTAGAAACTTAAATTTTAAGAGTCAGCACGGTTAATAAAATGAACTTATTGGTAATTAGAAAAGGCATCCTTCATTAAAGTTTTTATTTCTATAAATAATGTGGTTTAATTATTATCCTTCTTAAATCTCTCAATATAATATTTATAAAAATAAACTCCTATAAAAATCAAAACTAAAAAAATAAAAATTTTTATAAACCATTGTTTCCCAAAATCTAATATGTAATAATAATAGATTTCTTGTAAAGCAGATTTTCCATAATATTTACTATAAAGAATAACTTTATATAATACTCCGATTATTAAAATAGCTAAAGTAGGAATCCCATAAAAACTAAGTAATAAATTTCTTTCTTTTATATTATAATCTTTCTTATTTAAAAAATAAAAAATAAAATTAAAAGTAAAATAAACAGGAAATGCTAATAACATAATAAAAAAAATAAAAAATGGGAAACAAGTAGGAGCAGCTAAAAAAAATATCCCCAACAATGACCATAACCAAAAATATTCCTTTTTTAAAATTTTAACAACATTTTCCCCTATCTCCCCCTTCTTTTCTAAATTACTAGCTTTCCTTAAAAAATTATCAACAAGGGGAAAATATATAACAAAAATTGTAATAAACACAACAAAAGGGGCAATAAAATCAGAAGGATAAATAGGAGTACATAAAAATATCATTTCCATTCCCCCCCCTATTTTTAAATTATTTAAAAATATTTATTAAATTACTTTTTAATAGCATTATTATTTTTTAATAGCATTAACTAAAGAACCATCGACTAAAAAATATTGTCCATCTATAACAACAAGATCCCCTTCCTCTAAATTATCAACTAAAACATTTTTTCCACTAGTCAATAAAATATGTACTTCTTTTTTATAAGCAATATTATTTTTTACAATAAAAACATAGTTTCTATCTTCACTAAATACAATAGCTTGTCTAGGAATAATAAATCCTTCCTTAGTTAAAGTAATTATCTGTAAATTTACATAATCATTTTGCTTTAAATTATTAGGTTCTAAGAATTTTGCTTGTAAGATATAAGTACTATTAGAACTTAAAGAAGGATAAATAGCAGTTATTTTAACAGTATATTTCCGGTTATTAAAATAAGCAAAAGCTAAAGTGTTAATTGAAATTTTCTTAGAATCAGTATCAGAAATATTAGCTTGAATAATTTTAGATTTTTCATCTCCAATAATATAAGCAACAAAAGAAGGACTAACAACATTACCTACTTCAATATTTTTCTTAAGAACTACTCCGTCTATCGGACTAACTAATTTAGAATCATTTAAATAAGTTAAAGCTAATTGATAAGCATTATAAAGGTTATTCATATTATAATAAGCAGATTTAACTTGATTTTCTATAGCTTTTAACCTGTCTTTTTTTAGTTTAAGTACATTATAATTTTCGTTAGCTTGCTCTAAAGAATATAATGCATTATAATAATTAGTTAAGCTATTTTGATATTGGACTTTTATATTTTCATAATTAGAAGCAGAAATGGCACCATTATTATACAAAATCGTATATCTTTCAAAATCCTTTTTAGTTTGATATAAAACTGTTTTAGTTAATTCCACATTAGCTTTAGCTTGATTAATAGAAATAATAGCCTTATTTAAATCAGAATCAATCTGTACTTTTTGAATATTATAATTACTAAGGATCTGTTCATAATTAGATTTAGCACTATTATAAGCATCGTATGCCTGCTTTATTTGATAATTAATAGACTCTATATCTAACTCAGCTAAGATTTGTCCTTTCTTAACATAATCCCCTTCATTAACATAAACTTTACTAACTTTCCCATTTATCTTAAAAGCTAAATTAGATACTACATTATAAACCACTTTAGCATCTATATCCAAAAAATTAGATAAACTTCCCTTCTTAGCTTCAATAACTAAAACAGGAGTCCTACTCTCATCTTTCGCCTTACTACCTTTAGAAATATCCCTATTAGAACTACAAGAAAAAATATTAAATAAACTCACAAAAATTAATACCAAAATAAATAAAAACCTAAAACTAAAACCATAAAAAGAATTAAAAAAATTTAAAGAATTTAAAAAATTTACCATAAATCTTACCCTCCTATCTCAATAAATACTTAGTTTATTTTTTATTTTCATTTTACTATTTTAAAGAAGTAATTTAAAAAATTATTTAAACTTAAATCAATGTCATTGTAATAAAGTAGATAAACATAATTTAAAAGTAAATCAGATTTAATATTATTTAAATTTAATTCAGATTGTAGCAAACTATTTTGAGCATCTAAATATTCTAAATAAGTAGATAATCCATTTTCATACCTTAACTTATTTATCCTAAATAACTCTCTTTGATAATTTAAAGTCTTATAAGAAGAAATTAAAGTATTATAATTATTAATAAATTTAGTTTTATAATTACTTTTAGCTAAATCTAAGTTAATAATTAATCGTTTATAATCTTCATACAAAGAGGAAATATTTTGTAAAACCAATTGCTTACTATAATAAGAATTATTAGAATCAAATAGCTTCCAAGATAAAGATAAATTAATGTTAAAAGTATAGTCTCGAGAGAATCCTGTAGGCCTATGTTTATCATAAGTAGCCGTTAATAAAAGTTTAGGTGCATTTTGATAATCCAAAGATTTAGCTTGATATTTCAAAACTTCAATAGAAGAATACAAAATTTTAGCAACCAATAACTCCTTTGATTCCTTATTTAATTTATTAATAAAATCCAAATCAATATTAATATATTGATCTTTTAAATAAATTTTATCTTGGTAATTAGCTTTATAGATATTGGATATAAAATTATCTATATTAAAGGAGGTTTCATCAGTATCTAAAAAAGCTAATAAAGACTGTTTAGCTAATTTATAATTATCTTGTGCTAAAACATTTTGGGTTATAGAATCTTGATAAACAGACTGCGCTTTAATATAATCTAGCTTAGGAATAATCCCAACAGAATATAAATTATAACTAGTCTTTAAAAATTCGTTAGTATAATTAATTAAATTGTTAGTATAATCTAAGAAATCTTTAGCTTTAACTGCTGCTGCCATTAATTCATAAAATTTTAAATAATTATCATTTAAACTTTGCCTAAATTTTAAATACTTTGAATAATAGTTTATCTGTTTTGAAATAATAATATTTTCAACAAAATTAAAAGAATATAATAACTTGGTTAATTTCAAGCCATAATTATAAGGGAAATCATTAGAAATATTAATAGTATTAGGTCCAATATTGATTTTAACAGTAGGCTGATTATAACCATAATTATAATAAGCATCTAAATTTATCCCGTATTGTGAATACGCTAATTTTAAATCATAATAAGCTTCATACAACTCATTATTTACTTTCCTAACTTCAGGGATATTATATATCAATCTAAAAACAAGATTACTATAATAATTATAATCATTATCATTAGTACCATCATCACTAGCAAATGAGAAATTAACAAAAATTATATTAAAAATTATTAAAATAAATAATAAGAATCTTAAATTCATACCAAAACCCCCATTAAATCATTTTAAATTATTATAGAACAAAAATAGACTTAAAATAAAATCTTTTAGAATTAGAACTCTAAAATTAATTATAGAAGAATTAATACTCAATTTGTTATTAAAAATTTTTAAATAAATTGGAAGAAAGAATAAAGAGTAAAAATGAAATGATAAAAAATAGAATAGCTAATCTAGTAGCCCAGGTAATAATTATTTCTTGTTTAGTCATTTTTTTAATCCCTTTATCAGCTAAATTTTGAGCCCCCATTATACCACTTAACCCGCTTTTTTCTGTAACATAACTACCAACTAAAATAGTAAAAACAATTACTACGACTATATACAATACTTTTAAAACATTATAAATATTTTCCATTTTTTCTCCTTTCCCCTTACTTAGCAAAAATTTAATAACAATATAATACTATTTTTTCCTCCAATCCCCCAAAAATTTTTACTATCTACTATAATTATCCTTATACTTAAAATACTATTATTTTTATATTTTTTTATATTTTATGAAATCCCGATATGCTGTTTATATTGTTCAGGAGTAAGTAAATTATCTTTAAAAGAGAAATCCGTTATTTTAGCTTTAAAAATATAATTAGTATAGGGATCTTCATTAAGTAATTCAGGTTTATCAACTAATTTAGAATTAACTTCAATAACTTCACCATTAACAGGACTATATATATCAGAAACGGATTTAACTGATTCAATAGATCCACAAACTTTAGAAAATTCTAATTTCTGGCCAATATTAGGCATCTCAACAAAAACAATATCCCCAAGTTCTTTTTGGGCATAATCGGTTATCCCAACAACCGCTATATCATTAATTAATTGTACCCACTCATGCTCTTTACTATATAAAAGATTATCTAATACTTTATACATTATTATACTCCCCTTTCTAAAAACTAAAATTTATTAATTTAAAATTTAAATTATTCATATTGTTTAATAAAAGCTCTGATAATATCACCTACATTAATATCATTAAAATCTTTTATTTTGATTCCACATTCATAACCCTGATTAACTTCTTTAACATCCTCCTGAAATCTCTTTAATGATTCAATATAGCCTTCAAATATTTTTTCGTTATTTCTTTCGATAATTACTTTAGAATCCCTACTAATTTTTCCATTAATAACATAACAACCTGCAACTTTTCCATTTTTAATTTTAAATACTTGTTTTACTTGCGCTTGCCCTATTTCTATTTCTACTTCTTCAGGTTTTATCATACCTTCAACTAATTTTTTCAAATTGTCAATTAAATCGTAGATTATATTATATATATAGCATTGAACATCTTCTTTTTCTAAGATTTTTTTGGCGGTAGCTTCTATTTTAATATTAAATCCTAAAATAACTGCATTAGAAGCTTTTGCTAATAACACATCACTATCTACAATATTCCCAACCGCAGCATGTAATATATTAAACCTAATATTCTCTATATTCATTCTCTCTATAATAGATTTAATAGCTTCAAGGCTTCCTTGAGTATCTGTTTTTAAAATAATATTGAAATTCTGAGTTTCTTCTGAGGAAAACTTAGATAAAATATCATTAATAGAAAAAACTTTCTTAGATTGCTTTTTAGATATTTCTTCTAGTTTTTGATTTTCAAGAGCCAAGTTTTTAGCGATTTTCTCATTTTCAACAACAATTAATTTTTCTCCAGCTTCAGGAACTTGAGAGATCCCCATAATCTCAACAGGAGTAGAAGGGATAGCTTCCTTAACAACTTGTCCCCTTTCATTATACATTGCTCTAATTTTTCCCCAAGTTTTTCCAATAACAAAAGCCATCCCCGGTTTTAAAATCCCTTTTTGAACAAGTATAGTAGCAATTGGCCCTTTATTTTTATCTAATTTAGATTCAATAACAACCCCCTCAGGATTTCCCGCTATATTAGCTTTCAAATCCATTAATTCTGCTACCAATAAAACAACTTCTAATAAATAATCTATATTTTTACCGGTTTTAGCAGAAACTTCAACAACAGGAGTATGACCTCCCCATTCCTCAGGAATTAACCCATAGGTAACTAATTGATTTTTAACTCTATCAACATTAGCATTAGGTTTATCTATTTTATTAATAGCAACGATAATAGGAACCCCAGCAGCTTTAGCATGATTAATAGCCTCTATAGTTTGAGGCATAATCCCATCATCCGCTGCAACTACTAAAATCACAATATCCGTTACTTTAGCTCCTCTTGCTCTTAAAGAAGTAAAAGCTTCATGACCTGGAGTATCTATAAACGTTATTTTCTTACCGTTATATTCAACTTGATAAGCTCCAATATGTTGAGTAATACCACCCGCTTCCTTTGCTACAACATTAGTTTTTCTTATGGTATCAAGTAAAGTAGTTTTTCCATGATCAACATGCCCCATAACAGTAACTACCGGAGCCCGAGAAACCCAAATCTCTTTTTCTTCTAATTCCAAAGATACAAATTCTTTCTTTTCTTTTTCCTTTGTTTTTATTAAAATATTATATTCCAAAGCTATATCTTCAGCTAAGGTAGGTTCAATAAAACTATTTTTGTTTAATATCTGACCTTTAGATAACAATTTTTGAATTAATTCAGTTAAATTTATATTCAAAGCTTGAGCAAATTTTTCAACAGTTATAGGAAACTCTATTTCTATTTCTTTTATAAGCTCTTCCAAATAATCCCTAGCTACTTCTGATTTTTCTAAACTTTCTTCTTTTTTTGCACTCTTTTCTACGCCTTCTTCTACATATTCTATTAATTTCTTATTGTTAATACTCTTTTGCAAATCTTCTTTTTTATCAATAATTTCTATTTTTTTATCTATTATTTCTTCATTTTTTAAATCTTTTTGTTGTAATACTTCTTTTTGTAAGATTTCTTGATTTTCTTTAATTTTATTTTCATTTTTTTGTAAATCTTTTAAATTATTTTTTAAAGTAGTTAAATTATTTATATTTTTTTCTATTAAAGAGATTTGTTCATCAGACAATTTTTGATTAGGAGAGTTTACAGAAATTGATAAATTACCAGCTATTTCCTTTAGCTCTTTAAATGTTATTCCCAATACCTTAGATACTTCATGAGCTTTCATAGGTAATTCCTTCTTCCTTAATTTATTATTTAATGTTATTTCCAATAGAATAATATTCAAAGCCAATTTCTTTTATTTCTAAGGGGTTAAGTATATTTCTACCATCAATTATGATAGGAGTTTCCATAAGTTCATAAATATTATAATAATTAGCTTTTTTATATTCATCCCAATCATTAGTTATTAAGATTGCACTTGAATTAACAGTACTTTCATATATATTTTCTATTAATTTTATATTATTAGAAAAATGGGGATAATTTTTTTGGATATAATTTTGGAAATTATGTAATCCTTTGGGATCATAAACATTAATAATAGCTCCTTCTTGAGAAAGCCTAGGGATTATCTTTAAAGCTGGAGATTCTCTAATATCATCAGTATTAGCTTTAAAAGATACCCCCCAAACTGTTAGAATCTTATTCTTTATATTCCATAAAGCATTTTTAACTTTATTTATAAAAATTTCTATCCTTTCTTCATTGATAATTTTTACAGCTTCAAATAAAATAGGATTTATCTGGTAGTTATTAAAGACAGAGATAAGAGCAGTTAAGTCCTTAGGCAAACAAGATCCTCCAAATCCTATACCTGCTTTTAAGAAGTCCATCCCAATCCTTGGATCAAGGCCTATACCTAATCTAATATTTTCAATATTAGCTTCAAAAGCTTCAGACAAATTAGCAATACTATTAATAAAAGAAATCTTAGTAGCTAAAAACGCATTAGAAGCTAATTTTATTATTTCAGCTTCTTCTAAACTAACTATTAAAATAGGAGAATTAAAATCACTATATAATTCACTTACTTCCTTAGCTATATCATAATTATCAGAGCCTATAATTATTCTACTGGGATTAAAAAAATCATAAATAGCATTACCCTCTCTTAAAAACTCTGGCATAGAAACTACTTCAAAATTAGCCTTTAATCCCCTTCGATATCTTATTATAGCTTTTTTAAACCATCTACCAGTGCCTGGAGGCACCGTACTCCTTATTGTAATAACTTTAAAATCATTTTTTAAACTATTTGCTATCTCTTTCGCTACTATATCTAAATAATACATATCATAAGTTCCATCATCTTTAATTGGAGTCCCAACACATACAAATATATACCTACACTCATTAACTAAATCAAAAATATTCTCTCTAAAGGATAACCTATTTAATTCAATAGAATCTAAAAGGTATTTTTGCAAATCAGGTTCATAAAATGGACAAATTCCTTGCTTTATTTTTTTTAATTTCTCTTTGTCTTTTTCTACAATCAATACATTATAACCTTTATAAGCTAACCCTGCAGCAGTAACTAATCCTACATAACCCGCACCTATTATCCCTATCTTTACATCCTTTTTTATATCATCTATATCTATTTTTTCTAATTTTTCTTTCAATAAAACCATAGCTATATATAATATTTTATACTCTTTAAACTTTACCTTTTATTTTTTATTTCATAAATAAATGTAATCATAATAAAAAGGATAAAAATATATTTAAGTAAAATTTAAAAATATAGCAAAATAAAAAATCAATAAAAGGGGGAGTAAAATAATGCATGACGTAAATCTAATAAGTAAAGATCCAGCTAAATATAAGTATTATTTAAAAATAAGAAATGAAAACGAGAACATAATAGATAATGTTTTAAATATAAATAGAGAAAGAAAAGAACTTATATCTAAAATAAATGACCTAAGATCTGCTAAAAATAATATCTCCAGATTAATAGGACATAAGAAATATACAACCGAAGAAGAAAAACAAAAACTAATATCAGAATCTCTTAAAATAGATCAAGAACTCCAAACCCTAGAGCCTATATTAAACGAATTAGAAAATAATTTAAAACATTTACTTATGATGATCCCAAACGTTGTAGATGAAGACGTACCAATTGGTAAAGACAATACTGATAATATTATAATCTATCAAGAAGGAGAAATCCAAGATATTGAAGCACTTCCACATTGGGAAATAGGGGAAAAACTCAATATAATAGATTTTGAAAGAGGAGTAAAGCTATCAGGGTCTAGATTTTATATCCTAAAAGGATACGCTGCTAAACTCCAACGAGCTCTTATTAATTTCTTCTTAGATTTTCACACTACTCATCATAACTATAAAGAAGTATATCTCCCATTTGTTGTAAAAAAACATTGCTTAGAAGGAGCAGGACAATTACCTAAATTTGAAGATAACCTCTACCATGACTGGGAAGATGATATCTGGCTAGTACCTACCGCTGAAGTACCCTTAACTAACATATACAAAGACGAAATATTACCTATTGATGTATTACCATTATATTATGTAGCATATACTCCTTGTTTTAGAAAAGAGAAAATAGCAGCAGGTAAGGATGTAAGAGGAATAAAAAGAGGACACCAATTCGATAAAGTTGAACTATATAAATTTACTACTCCAGAAAATAGTGATTACGAGTTAGAAAAATTAGTCCAAGACGCAGCAGATATACTAAGAGCACTAGGCTTACCCTTTAGGATAGTTAAATTATGTAGTGGGGACTTAGGTTTTGCTGCATCTAAAACTTACGATATAGAAGTATGGGCTGCAGGTTCTAAAGAATGGTTAGAAGTTAGCTCATGTAGTAATACTAGAGATTTCCAAGCAAGACGCGCTAATATCCGTTTCAAAAGAACACCTAACTCCAAACCTGAATATGTACATACCTTAAATGGTTCAGGTTTAGCACTCCCTAGAGTAGTTATCGCTATCTTAGAAAATTATCAACAAAAAGACGGAACCATTTTAATCCCTAAGGTTCTTCAAAAATATACCGGATTTGATAAAATTGACATAAACTGGAAATACTAATTTATTAGTAAAATAACTTGCTTTATTAATAAATATAAAAAACTAAAAAGGGGTGAGAATTTCTTCCCCTCCTTAAAAGAGAATTACCCCCTTATTAAGTGTAGCTTCAGCACTGCCTTCCTTACATAACAGACCGAAGTTCGTTTTAGTAAAATTTTCACCTTTATATGAGTTCTAAATTTTCCTATTCTTAATGCTCATAGATTCAGCACATCCTTTTCGGTAGCAAAATCTCCATCTAATATATATTCTGCTGTTTGTAAAAAAAATAGTTATTATAATTTATTAAGTTCTAATAGCATCTTTAACTACATTATAAACACCGCCTATAACAAGAGCTAACAATACTCCAAAAGGCCCCATAACAGCTACAGCACCTGCTGTTAATCAACCTATTACCATACTATCTAATACTCCATGTAATGTTCCTTTTACTACACCTAAAAGTGCCCCTTTTAAACTAGTTTTTGTAACAGTCCATTCATTCTTTTCTTGCATATCTTTTGTTGCAGCATTATTTATATCAGTATAAAATGAATAAGCTTTTAAAGCGCCTGTTAACAAAGGATATGCACCACCTGTTACTACTACACCTGCACCTTTTAGCAATCCTTCTACAAATGAATAACTAGGAGTATTTTCTACTTTATCACCTTCTATTCTTACAAACTCCTTCTTATCACCTTCTTTAATAGAACACCATCCCAATACATTTTTGTTTGTAATTTATCATTTATTTCCATGTTTTAAACAGCCCATACTTTTTGTTCTTTCTTTGTAAAAATTTTATCTTTCATTTCTTATATTAATATTTTTATTAATTTTTATATTATTTAAATATAAAAAAATGTTAATTTTTTGTTTTATATTAAAATCTTAATACTTTTCCGTTTTTAGATATTATTTCTTTATCCTTCAATACTAATTTACCATTAACAAATACGTAATTAATTCCATCAGGATATTGATGTGGATTTAAATAAGTTGAATTATCTCTTAAATTGTTTAAATCAAAAATAACAATATCAGCAAAATATCCTTTTTCAATTATTCCTCTTTTATAGATATTAAATTTCTTAGCTGGGAACTCAGATAATTTATATACTGCTTCCTTTAAAGTTAATAATTTTTTTTGTTTTACATATTTATTAATAAATTTAATAAAAGTGCCGTAAGTTCTTGGATGTGGATGAGATTTAGATAATATTCCATATGGGCATCTTATAGCACTATCACTTGCAACCATAACGTATTCTTTTGTAGCTATATAATCCACTTCTTCTTCATCCATTAGAAAATAGATTGCTCCTAAATCATAGCCTTCTGTTTTTAATAAGTATATAACAGTTTTAGCAGGAGATATTTTTAAATCTTTTGAAATATCTTGAATAGTTAATCCAATATATTTTGATAACTTAGGATTATAAGCTTCAGATATTATTATTTTATCCCAAGGAGTATGAGGAGTATTTTCTATATCTTTTTCTACTTGTTCCTCATTTAAAGATATTTTAGATATAATATCTTCAATAGAGCCTTCTAAGTATTTATCAGGTAGCACTTGAGATAAGCCGGTATTAGAAGCTTCATAAGGGTATTGATCAGCATCTATATTAATATTATTTTTTTTAGCTTGTTCAATTAGAAGACAAGCTTCTTTAGCTTTGCCCTTAGCAACACCTGCTGCTTTTAAATGAGAAATCTCGAAATTAACCCCACTTTCCTTAGATATTTCTATACTTTCATTTATTGCTTCAAGTAATTTAGAGCTTTCTGATCTCATATGATTCGTTAAAATTTTATTTTTAGATTTAACTACCTTAGCTAATTCTATTAATTCTTTGGAATCTGAAAATTTACCAGGTATATAAATAAGTCCTAAGGATAACCCAATTGCTCCTTCATCTAACACTTTTGATAATTCATTTTTAAAGACATTGATATCATTATCATTAAGTTTAATATTATTATATCCGAATAATCCTGCACGGATTTGCCCATGCCCCGCAAGATAGGCATAATTAATAGAAATATTAAGTGATTCAATATAATCTAAGTATTCCTTTAAAGAGCTCCAATTTAGTTTATGTATATTATAGCTTTGAGCTTCTGTTTTAATAGAATTAAAAGTATTAGGATAAAGAGGACTAACAGCGAATCCACAATTCCCAGAAACAATAGTAGTAACCCCTTGATAAAGAGCGCTACAAGCTTCAGGATTAGCTATTATCGTTAAATCACTATGACTATGAACATCAATAAACCCAGAAGAAACACATAACTCCTCAGCATCAATTACTTCATAACCATTTGATTTTAAATTATTTATATCATCTTCATTAAGTAAGTCATAATTTATTTCTTCTATTATTTCGTTATTTATAAATACGTTTCCTTTTTTTTCTTTTTGGATTATAAATCCATTAATAATAGCTGTTTTCATTTATTTTCTCCTTTCCATTAATTTTTTAATTAAATTTTCTATTTCTTGCCTAGCTTTATATCTTCTTAAATAAAATATAATAGAGTGATTAGAATAATTGGATAGATTAAGTAAATACTTTTTGTTATTATATTTTTTACTATTATTATTTACAAATACCAAAGAAGGTTTTCCTTCAAAATTAGTAAAAAATAATTCAAATTCATTTTTACCATTATTTTTAGTATTTTTAATAATAGGTTTTAAATTTTGAATTTTTAACACTTTTATTAAGTAATAAAAAAATCTTTCATTACAATATTTTAACATACTAATTTTAAACAATCCCTTCCATTTAAAATTAAAATTAAAAAACTTTTAGTTTATCTATTTATTTTATTATTTTTTTTATCTATAAATTCCTCTAATTCATTATAATTTTATAGGTTTATTTATTTAATTTTTTAGAGGTAGGAGTTTTTGTTATGTAGAATAATTATATTAACTAAAGATATTTGTATTAAAGATATTATGTGATAAAAAAATAAAGGGGTGTTAGTAAAAATGATAAAAAAAATAAGCCGAAATGAATTAAGAAAAATTAGACATAAAAGGATAAGAAAAAAAATAAAAGGTACTTCTTTAAGGCCAAGATGTAGTATTTTTAAAAGTAATAAACACATATATTTACAAGTAATAGACGACACTAAAGGAATAACTTTAACTTATGCTAATTCATTAGAAAAAGATTTAAGAGAGAAAAGATTAAAATTTAAAGAAATAGTGGAAGAAGTAGCAAATAAGTTAGCTTCAAGATGTAAAGAAAAAAATATAAATAAATTAGTTTTTGATAGAGGCGGGTATAAATATCATGGTAATGTTAAAAAAGTAGCAGATATTTTAAGACAACATGGAATAGAATTATAAAATAATTATAAAATAATTATAAAATAATAAATAATAAAAGGGGGTAAAATTTAAGATGACTTTAGTAGAAAAAGGAGAATATGATAGCATATTAGTTTCATTAAGAAGAGTTACGCGGGTAATGAAAGGTGGAAAAAGGTTTAGATTTAGTGCATTAGTAGTAGTAGGAGATGGGAATGGGAAAGTAGGTGCAGCATTAGCTAAAGCTCCAGAAGCTATGTTAGCCATAAGAAAAGCTGAAGAAAAAGCTAAAAAAAGTATGTTTAATGTCCCAATTGTTAATGAAACTATCCCACATGAAATATTAGGAATAAACACAACCTCAAAAGTACTTTTAAAACCAGCAGGTAAAGGAACAGGAATAATCGCATCTATGCCAGTTAGAAGTGTTTTAGAAAAAGCTGGATATAAAAATATTTTAACCAAATCCTTAGGGAGTAATAATCATATAAATTTAGTATGGGCTACCATAGACGCACTTAAAAAACTTAAAACTAAAGAAGAACAATTAGAAATATTACAATCTACTGAATCTAAAGACCAATTCGAAAAATATTTAAAACCAACTGATAACTATACAACTTCTCAAGAAAAATTAAAGCAAACATCAAAACCAACAACAGAAGAACAATCTAAAATAGAAAACCAATCAAAACCTACTGAACAATATAGATCTAATCCTAAACAAAAAGATAACTTTAGAAATAAATTTAATAAACCCAATTACAAAAAATTTAATAAACAAACTAATGAATCTTTAAAAGATAACAATGAAAATAATAACGAATAAAAAACAAGAGGGGTGTAATTTATGTATTTACAAGAATTAAAACCGTATAAAGGGAGTAAGAAAAAAAGAAAAAGAATAGGAAGAGGTTTAGGTAGTGGTCATGGAGTAACAGCTACAAGAGGAACAAAGGGGCAAAAAGCAAGAAGTGGAGGAGCTAAACCCCCATTTTTTGAAGGTGGTCAAAATCCTTTATACTTAAGGGTTCCTTCTAAGGGATTTACTAACATCTTTAAAAAAGAATATCATATCTTAAAAATCTCAGATTTAAATATCTTTGATGATAATACAGTAGTTACTCCCGATTTACTTAACAAAGTAGGATTAATAAAATATAAAGATAAATTAGATAAAGAAATAAAAATCTTAGGAAATGGGGAGTTAAATAAAACTTTAGAAATCCATGCTCATAAAATAACAAAAAAGGCTCTACAAAAATTAGAAAAAACTAATTCAAAATTTGTAAAATTACCCCCATTAAAAACTAAATTTAAAAAAACCATCAGGAGAAAATCCCATCCTCTATAATAAGATAAAGATAAATCGATCTTTATAAAATATTAGCAAGAAGTATATATTATATAAAAATATTAATAAGGCTTACTAAATTAAGAAGCATTAATGGATAGTTTAAAAAAACCAAGAAAACAAAAAAAATAAATAATTATAATTAGCTACTTTAGTGTTAAAAATAGATAATGATTATATTTTAAAATTCAAAAAAGATATAAATTTATCGAATTTAACAACTTATAAAATTGGTGGCAAAAGTTTAGGAGTATTTGTCTTTAATAATTCTTTTGATTTAATAAAATCGTTATTATATTTTTCAGATAAAGGGATTCCTTATAAAATAATAGGGAAAGGGAGTAATTTACTAATAACAGACGAGTACTTAATAGAGCAAGTTTTCATAATAAACAAAGAAAGGTTTTTCTTAAATTACGGTAATAAGGTTTTAGTAAATGCAGGCTTGGAATTACAATATTTTATTAAAAAATTAATAGATTTAAATTTTGATTCTTATCAAGAGTTAGCAGGGATTCCCGCAAGTGTAGGGGGCTGCGTATTTAATAATGCTGGCATCCCCTCAATTGAAATAGCTCAGTATATTAAAACAATATACTATTTTAACCGAAAAAAAAGAAAAATAGAAAATATAAAAATCACAGACAAAAACAGATCTAATTTCTTTTCCTATAGAGATTCCTTTTTTAAAGAAGAAGCTAAAAATAATAATTTCTACGATATACTATATATAGAATTTGAACTTAAAAATAAGAAAAATAAAACTGAGTTATTAGAAATATATAATAAAACTTGGGAAAAGAGGATACTAACTCAACCGTTAAATTCTCCATCATGCGGTAGTGTTTTTAAAAATATTCATTTAAATTTAAAAAACGAAAAAAAATTTATAAGAGCTTGGGAAATTATTGATAGATTAGGTTTTAGGGGATATATATTTAACGGTGCTAAAGTTTCTGAAAAACATCCTAACTTTATCCTTAATTTTAATAATGCTAAATTTAGAGATGTTTATAATTTAATTCAATTAATTCTTTCAAAAGCTAAAGAGCAAAATTATCACTTAGATCTAGAAGTAGAAATAATTAAATAAACAAATAAATAAAAAAATTAATGAGGATAAAAACAATTTAAAAACTATTAAAAAGCGTATATTTAAAAATATATTAACAAACTAAAAACCCTAAAATGGAAGCAAACTATTTAAAGGAAAAATAGTATTTAAGATACTTTTTAAAGAGTTGCCAAGTAATTTTTGCTATTGATATAATTAGCCTAATCCCGCCTGCAGACCATAGGGATAACGTGGCGGAATATAAATAGGTCTGCCAAGAGTGTATATTATTATACACTTTTGTTAATCAGAATAAAATTAATGAGTAATTTATTAGAAAATACTGATTTAAAACTTCACTTTTATTCTATGGATGATTTAGTATATGTTATACCTGATAACACTATACCTATTACTTATTTAAGTATTTATTTTTTAAGTGGTAGTTATTTAGAAAATATTAGTAAATTGGGATTAAATTATATAACTTTTAAAACTTTAGTAAGATCAACTAAAAAATTTAAATATGAAGATCTAAATTATTATCTAGACAAATATTCAATAAGTTTAGGTAGTTTTGCTGGATATTTTAATAGTGGAATCTCAATATCTTTTCCTTTCTATAATTACAAAGAAGCTTTATACGTTTTAAACTCTATATTATATGATTATATTTTTAAATCAATTGACTTAGAGGAAGTAAAAAGGGATTCAATCAATAGTATAAAAATCTTAAGAGACGATGTATTTGCATATTTAAGTGCATACGCAGATAAAGCATTTTACAACTCATTTCTAGCTAATGATATTAAAGGAAGTATTAAAAATATAAAAAAATTCGATAGAAAGTCCTTAATTAATTGGTATGAGTATATAATTAATTCAAAAGATATAAAAAAGATAGCAATAATTTCAGGCTATACTAATAATAAATTTGAACAACAAGTATTTAAAAACCTAAAAAAAATATTAAATAAAACTAATAATTACCTACAAAAGATGATGGATTTTGAAATAATTCCCAAAAGAATAACTCATAAATTAAAGAAAGTAGAAACAGGGATATCTATAATTTATCCTGCTCCAAGTTATTCTTTAGATTTCTTTGATTATAAAGTCATTTCTTCTATTTTAGGTTCAATGTCAGGCAGATTATTTACAAATATAAGAGAAAAACAAGAATTAGCATATGCTATTACTTCTTATTATGAACCACTCCCTATAAAATCTGGAAATATTAAATTCCTTATGCTTACTTCTAAAGAAAATAAAAACAAAGCATTAAATGCTTTATTTAATGAAGTTAATAATATAATAGCTAATGGATTTAATGAAGAAGAAATAAATACTGCCAAAAATTACATCATAGGAAACTATATTGATTCATTTATAAGACGTTCTTTTAAAGCTTCTTCTTTAGCTAAACATGTTTTATTCGATATTCCCTTAGAATTTATTAACAATTATATAGATTACATTAATTCAGTTACCCAAGAAAGTATAAACCAAAAAATATACTACTTTAAAAACAAACCTGGCATATTTATAGTAGATTAACATTTATTTTATAGCAGATTACATTATTTATAATAGATTAATAAGCTAAAATCAAAATAATGATTTTATATTTTAATTTTAAAATCTATTCTAGTAATATTCAAGATCTAGATCAAAAAAGAATAATAAACAGAATTAAATTAATAAAAAATAAAATTAATAAACTAAATGTAATTTTACCTATCCAAAAGCATACTAACAAAATTTTAAATTTATCCGAATTATTTTATAAGGATTTGAATTATTTAGACAAGTTAAAGATTTTAGAAACAGGATTTGATGGAATATATTTTGATAAAAATGATCTTTATTTATTAGAGTATTTTGGTTTAGGAGTATTAACAGCAGATTGCTTACCTATTATAATTTTTATTTTTCAAGATAATCTAAATAATGAAATTTATATAAATAACAATTGGTTATCCAATTTTATTATGGGTGGTATATTACATGCAGGTTGGAAAGGGATTTTCTATGGAATTATCTATAATTTTTTTAAAATATTAAATAACTATATTAAAAATTCACATGTTTTAAGGATATTCGTATATATAGGTCCAAGCATAAGGAGTTGTTGCTATGAAGTAAAACCAGATTTTATCAATCAAAACAATATCTCTAAAGAATTCTATTACCTTAAAAATAACAAAATATATTTAAATCTAATTGATATAGCTAAAAAACAAATAGATAATTCTATAAAAAATATAAAAGCTAATATACAAAAAACAGAATTAATAGATAAAAATGAATGTACTTATTGTAGTAATAAATATTTTTCTTATAGAAAAGGGCATAAAACTGAAAGAAATATAACTGTTTTATATCTATAATTGCTTTTATCTAAAGGTAGGAAACTAAAATTATTTAATAAATATAATATGTACATATCAGTAAGTTCAGGTGGAAATATTTTAAGTTCTATAGATACTAAAAACTGGAGTTTTCAAAACTTAAAACTACCTATAAATGATATCTTTTTTAAAAATGATACTTTAGTAGCTGTAAGTCAAAACGGGAAAATACTAATATCTAATGACTCTATAAATTGGGAATTAATAGATCCGGGGATAAACTGCTGGTTAAAGTCAATAGTATATGGTAATGGCTTATGGGTAGCAGTTGGATGGGATGGAGTAATTTTAACCTCAAAAGATCTAATAAACTGGCAAAAACAGAAATCCAATACTTCTATTCTTTTAACTTCTATAACTTTTGGGAATGATTTATTTATAGCTACTGGATATAACGGAAAAATTTTAATATCCAATGATGGGATAAACTGGAATATATTAAACTTATCCTCAGATTTATCATTTGAAGGGATAGTTTATATTAATAATAAGTTTGTAGCGTTAGGTAAAAATGGCAAGATTTTAGTTTCAGAAAACGGGATAAATTGGTTCCCTAAAAACAGTAATACTACTTATTCTTTAAATTCTTGTGCTTTTGGAAAAGATCAAAATAATAAAGATATTTATATTATAGTTGGAAAAAATGGGAAAATTTTATTATCTTATGATCTAGACACTTTTGAAAACATAGATTTAAATTTTAAACACGATATATTTAAAGTTATATATGAGAATAATTTATTTTTAGCAAGTAGCAGTAAAGGGAATATATTAATTTCTAAAGATGGTAGAAAATGGGAAATAATACAAACCAATATTAATGACGATTTAGTATCAATAGTTTTTGCAAAATTTGAAAAAAATCCATTCTTAAAAAAAGACTCAGAAACAAAAGTAGATTTAAGTAATACTTTTGTAGGAGTTAAAGTAGAAAAAAAGAAAAAATTTAATTTAGATAAATGGGTTTTATCAAAGACTCCTACTAAAAATGATCTTTTTGATATAGTTTTTTACAAAGAGATTTTTATAATAGCAGGTAAAAATGGAGATATTATTTTATCTTATCCCTTAACTAACTTGGAAAATGAAAATATAACAAAATTAATATCTTGGGAACTAATAAATCTAAATATTAACAATCATTTAAGAAGTATAGCATTTAACGAAAATAACATAGTTATTGTAGGAGACAATGGAGTAATCCTAAAAAATAATATTTCCGATACTCCTAATTTATTTGATCCTTTAAAGTGGGAAAAATATTCTATTAATAATTTATTTTTAAATTCAATAACTTTTGGTAATGATTTATGGATAGCAGTTGGAATGAATGGGAAAATTTTAATCTCAGAAGATTTAAACAATTGGGAAACAATAACGCATGATTTTATTGCTCACTTTACAAGTGTTATTCCATTTCAAGATTATTTTATAATTTCTGGTTTAATGGGGGTTATTCTCATATTAGAAAAAGATATAGGATTACATAAATCCTATACAAACATAGATAATCATATATATAGTTTAGCTTATAATAATGACTTAATGGTAGCAGTAGGTTCTAATGGGCTTATTTTAAGAAGTTATGACTTAAAAAAGTGGTATAAAGCTAATTCCCCTACTAATGAAGATTTATTAAAAGTAATTTATTCTAATAATGTTTTCATAGCAGTAGGTGAAAAGGGTAGCTTGTTAATTTCTGAAGACGGTAATAACTGGTATAAAAAAAGTACTCCTATTGAGAAAACGTTATACTCTGTCGCTTACGGTATTAACGATTTAGTTATAGCAGTATCAGAAAAAGGTAATATTATTCATAACGAAATATAATCTAAATTTTTTATTATCTTTACTTTTTATTAGGATATTGTGTATAGTAGTTATAGAATATGCTAAGCAAACTTAAACTCCAAAGTTGAATAATATTAGATTCTGTTTTAGAATAAGCGCTTCCAAAATCTTTACAAACCATTTTATTATTTTTTATTTCATATGAAAACAGTTCCTTAAGATAAAAATCGGAGTTGCTAATAATTATATTAGTTAAATTATTGTATAGATTAAAACAGTATTTATTATTTATATAATTTTGAAGTCCCAAAGTAATCATATAATTTTGGAATGCCCAGATGTTAGTTCCATGATAAGAATCCTTAGTTAAAACAGGATATAAGTCTTCAACTAAAACGGGGTTAGCCGTTAATATCCCTATATCAGTTTTCAAGCCTATAGGATACGGTAAATCCAAGATTTTTAAATTACCCGATAAATCATTATTATCTATTGTTTTAAAAAATAGCATAAAACCAATATCACTATTTATAACTTCAATAGGTTTCATATCTTTATCTAAGGATAAAGCATAAAAATCTAATTCAATATCTGTTTTACCTTTTATAAAATCTCTAATAGTAAAATTAGGATTTATTTTTTGGTTTAAATAAAATTCCCTTTCATTTTCATTAAAAACAGATAAATACTTTAATAATTTCTTTCTCAATTCCTCAGAAGAAATATGAACTTTAAATTTAGGATATATTTGAATTTTCCATTTTAATATTAAATCATCTATTAACTCAGGGTTATCTATATATTTCATTATATTATACTTTTTATCTTTTATATATTCATAAAAATTAGGATAAATTGATTTAAAGGTATATATATTTTGTTTAATAGAATACAAAGAAGCAACAACTAAACCTAAATTGATGCTATTGGGGTAAATTCCATAACCTAGCCCTTCAGGAGAATCTCGCCAATCTCCTACTAAGTGGTTTTCATCTACTTTTATAGGTTCATCCTTATATAAGCATTCTTGAACTTTATTTAATACATATTCCATATTAGCTACAGTTTTACTAAGAAACATATTGTTACCTAAAAACTCCTTTATTTCTTTTTCTTTTTTTTCTTCTTTTAGTTTTAGGAAATACTTATTAAGGAGGATAGAGAACATAAAATCGTCATCTTTCATTTTATAATCATAAACAGGGGTATTTAAGGTATTTATATTTTCTATTTTATTTGGAGTTCCTAAAATTTTAATAAGGTGATCATATTGAGCTTGAAATCCTAAATCCTCTTCATGTGCCACATCCCCGTTACTATCCATTCTATTTAACACACTATCAACTGCTATTTTATATAAATAACTATTTGATATATCATTTAATAAAACAGTGGTTATAATAGTATCCCTACCGAAGTAAGTTAGATATCTCCAAGAGCCAGCTAACATTTTTTCATTAGTTATTAAAAAATCCATTGCATACAAACTTTTTCTAATTAATATTTGGTTAGGATTATCCTTATCTTTTAGTATCTTATCAAAAAATGATTTAGCATTAATATTCAAAAATTTTTCATATCCTTTTATATAATTACTAGAAATATTCTTATTTAAAGGGATTTTAAATTTTATTTTTATTATTTTATTTGATGGTTTTACAGAATAAATAATATAAGCTTTAGATAGTTTTAATTTGACAGGGTATATAGAAAATTCAAATTCGTTTCCCATTATATCTTTTCTATTAATAATTAAGGTTTTAGAACTACTATTAAATAAATGATTATAAAATAATTGATTATCAAAATTAGAGTATATATCAAAAATTTTAAAGAACTCTAATTGTCTTTTAAAATAGGTATAAACAGGTAGGATATTAGCTAAATGAGCTCCTCTAAAATCTCTTATTGCTCTTATTGAATCAAGTATAACTATAAAATTAAATTCTTTATCATTAGAGTTATTATTTTTTAATTCTAATGTTAATAAATAATGATTATTTTCTTTAAGAACAGATAAATTTGATATTTCTAATTTTTTTATATGGTCTGATTGAAAATATATGCCACTATTTTGGAAATCACTTGCTAAAATTATAAATGGGATTTCCCCCTTATTTATCTCTAAATGTAATCTATTACTATTATCTAATATAAAATAATTTAAAGAATAAGAGTTAGATATACTAAAATAGTAAATATTAATTTGTGAATTAAGGTTATTTTGTAAATTTTTCATTGGGTTTATTGAAAATTTATTAGAATAAAAATTATTACCAAATGATGGATTATAAGAAACAATTATAAAACTAAGAATAAACAAAAAAATTTTAATAGGATATTTAAAGTTATTTATATTTTTATTCATTTCAATACCTCCCTCATTTTAAAATAAACATTAATTAAATTTAAATATAAAAAAATATAAAAAAAAAATATTTTGAATCTATTCAACTAACTAATTATCAATTACTTAATTATATTAAAAAGGTAAAATTCCTTTTATTAAAATAAGAGAATAAGAAAAAAATTAATAAAAAATTCTCCTAATTTTTGAGAAATCTATTACATCCACTTTTTTATTATTTATATCATTTTTTATAACTTTAAAAATTAAAAAATTATAATCAGGGATTATTTTATAAAAAATTTCCTCAACCTCTTTATTAACATTATTTTGAGTCTCTATATATTTTACTTTAATATTTTTTAAATAAGGAGTATAGTCAAAATCAACTAAATCATTTAACAAACTCTTTATAATTTCTTCGCTAAAATTGATAAGGTAAAAAACCAAAAAATTATAAATAAAACTACCTAAAATACTTATTACTTTTTCTAAATTTTTCAAACTAAAAAAATCTATTATATCTTTAATATCTTCATTATATTTTATATCATTAAATTTTTTTAAAATAAATGTCTTTAAAGAAATAGGATAATGATCAAAAATATTTTTATTTTGTTCAAAATAATCTTCTATTTCATTAAGTAAATTAATTCCTATGCCTATAATTAGGTTATCTTTAAAAGTTTCTATTAAAATCCCCCCTAACTTATAAATATTATCATTTTCAACTAAAACTATATCGTTAGGAAAAATAACCCTTAAATAATTTTTTAAATCATCTTGTAAATTTAAAATTTCATTAAAATTAAAAATAGAACTTAAGTACTTAGAAAAAGATAAAATAGACTTTAAAACAATAGTACCGATAAATACAGATATTAAATTAAAATACTTTTTAGGAATTTTTTCAGAAAGGATAGATAAAGGGAAATTAACTGATAAATACAATCCTCCTCTAAGGGATACCCAACTTCTATTATTGCTTCCCTTACCTTTATATTGGATAAAAGCATTTACCACGATTATTTTTAATTGATTTTGATTTAAATAATTAATTTGTATTTCTTTTTTTAAGTATTCTTGTGTAGAATCTACTGAATTTAGGATTATTTTTGATATTTTAATTGGTTTTACCATTAAGAGATTAAAGCATTTTCAAATTTAGAAGATATAATATTTTGAAGATTAAGTTTAATACTAACTGCTCTATGATCACTAGCAACAGTAGCTAACGGATTATCATATTTACCTGTTATATCAAAACTACCTTGAACAACATTTAATTTTTCTTTTGCTTTATCATTAAGAAAGATATAATCTAATATATGAGCTCCATATTTAGGGTTATTGCTGTAATGGGTTGGTAAATTAGTTTCCTTAGATAAATTATCTAAATTCCTAGTATCAGTAAAATTAGCATTTTTAATAGTAGAAATGGTAGCAGAATCAGGGGAATCATTGAAATCACCCATTAAAATAGCAGGCATATTACCTTTTTTAGCATACTCTATGAGTTTAGCTGCTTCTTTTTGACGTTGAATATCAGACTCTGGGCCACCCCTCTTAGATTTAAGATGTACTGAAAATATTTTAACATTAAAACCTGGAGCTAATTCTACTATAGCTTCAACAGGCGGTCTTTTAAAGGTTGTATCATTTTCATGGATATTTACTTTCTTTATAGGAAATTTTTTACTTATCAGCAAAGCTGCAGCTATACCCCTATTATCACTTTTACCTACAATAATATTATATTTATCTTTTAAACCTGCTATTCCTAATAACTCTTGTAGTGCTTCTTTATTTTCTACCTCTTGTAAAGCAACTATATCACTATTATTTTGTTTTAATATTTCTGCTAACGCTTTTAACTCTTTCTCACGTTTCGGAGGGCCATCATCCTTATTAGGATCATCTACTTTATCAAACAAATTCTCAACATTATACGTTGTTAATTTTACCTCATTATTTAAGCTATTATTTAAATTATTATTAGTTTTCTTAGAATTCAGCAAATTTATAACATTAGAATTATAATTATTAATAATCATAAAAATATACCTCACTAAAATTATTTTTCTTAATATTAATATAATCATTTTTAAAAAAAAATCAAATAAAAAATCATAAAAATTAACATTTTTTTTACATATTTTTAGCTAATTTTATCACTATTTTAGGGATATCCATTCTTTCAAAGTTATTTCTCGTCCTAAAATTTTTGATACTTCACGCAACATAATACGTAATTGAGGAACAGAATACTCTTCATTAGAAGGAATAGCTAAACGATATTCATTATAAACCATATATTGGTGCCTTGTACCAGAAAAAGGTCCATCAAAACCTAATTGCCGTAGTTTTTTAATAAAATCTCTACGCTTACAAGGAGTCCAACGATTCATAAACTGGCTCCTTGTTTAAATCAATCCCATCAATTACTGGCAATTTGTGTTTCATTTTTAATCCTAACCATATCCATTCTTCTAAAGTAGATCTTAAATTGTTTTCACACTCCATTAACGTAGAACCAAAAGCTACAACACCTGTACAAATAGGAATATACCCTACAAATGTCCCATCTTCCAATTTATCATAAACAGCTTTTTCCATCGCTTGTCTAACATAATCACTAAATAAAAATTGAAAACTCATTCACTATAACACCTCAATTTAATTACCAATACTTATAAATTATTCTTCTTAATATTAATATAATCATTTTTAAAAAAATCAAACAAAAAATCATAAAAATTAACATTTTTTTTACATATAAAAAAATAAAAACAAGCTAAAAACTATAGAATTTAAATAATTAAAAAGGAGAATGTCTAAAAATTTTTGAAATAAAAAATAGAGTGGTAGAAAAAGGGGGTAGATAAATATGTCAATAAATCCAATTGAATCAAACAACATAAAACCAATATCAGATACCAAAATACCAGATACCAAAATAAATACTGCAAATAATAATCCTACAACTACTAATAGTGCTATTTCTCCAACAGATACTATAAATACAAATCAAAGTTCTCCACAAAATTTATCAGAAAATGTTCAAAATGAAAATACCCAAACTACACAAGAGCCACCTTTAGAAATGAAGCTCCAACAAGCTTTAACAGACAATAACTTACCCCTTGAAGAAAAAATAAAACTAATAGATCAATTAATATCCCAAAAAAAACAAGAACTACAAAATATAGATAATGAAATAAATAATTTAAGAAATAATCCAATGAATACCCCAAATGATCCTGTTGCTCAAAATATTTTAAATATATCAAATCAAAATAAAATATTATCTTTAGAAAATCAAAGAAGTGCAATAAATAATCAGATATCAATGTTAGAAGCTACCAAAAATAATCTAATAAATCTAAACAACCAAACCAGAAATTTAGCTTCCCAATTGGATAGTATTAATTCTGCTTATGATACAAGCCTTAATCATCTTAAAATACTAAAAGAACAATTACAACAATATCATCAATCAATGGCAGCCAATTACACTAAACAAATAGAGATACTAAATAACCAAATTAATCAAATAGAAAAGGAGATCCAAGATCTACTAAATACTCAGCCATCTAACCCTGATGAAGCAAATCAGATAGCACAGCAAATAGCTCAGAAAAGATCATTACAAGATGTTCTAAAAAACCAACTAGAAGGTACAAAACAACAATTATTTTCATTAAATCAAAATGTTCAACAACAGATAAAAGACTTAGATGATCAAATAGCTAATACAATAAAAGAAAAACAATTAAATTATTATCAAAAATGGGCTTTAGATCAATCAATAAGAAGAGAAATAGAAAACATAGTATGGGGAGAAATGTTAGCTGAAAAAAACCATGTACTTCAGATGTGGAAAATGTATTATGATTATACTCAAAAAGTAAGACAAATGTGGCAAGATATATACACAAAACAATTAGCAAATGAAACCTCATTTGTTCAAGCCTGGTCAGCAGTACTAGGAAAATAATAAATATATAAAAAACTAAAAATTAAAAAAATTTCTTTAAAATGCTTATTATATTATTTACTAAATAAAAATCTTAGCTTATAAAAAAATATGAAAACTTCTAAACTATTTTTTACATCCTTAATTATTATTCTATTATTACTTACTAAATATACAAAAATAAACTATTACTTAGATTTTCTAAATATAGACACCATTACAATAAATAAAATTAATGTCATAGATATTGAATCAGATTTAATTTGTAAATGTAGTAGCTGTATAAACCTAAATAAGCTTATTAATAATAATTGTTGTAAATCTTGTAAATGCTCAATAAAAAATATATTAAGACATAACTTATATTACATTTCTCCTAATCAAATTAAACAAAATTTATTTTCTTATATTAATAAAATTCTTTATTCTTTTTTTCACTATATTATCAATATTTACTTTTTCAGGTTCTTTTTAGAAGCTTTTATAATATTTTTATATGATACATTCATATTAATATTAAATAAATATTCTTTATTTTTGTTTTCCATTAAACTTACGTGCTAGTTCTTTATTTTTAATTCTATTTCTTATTCCTTAATTTTAAGATTATTCTTTAGTTATTTTTTACATTTGTTTTAAAAGGCAGGTGTTTAAATAAATGAAAAGAAAATTAAGCATATTTTTAATTATCCTTTTAATTATAATTACAAAATCATTTAGCAATAATAATTTAGATACTAATAATTTAAAAGGAAACATTAACTATTTTATTAATCTTTTTTATCTGTATAATCCATATATTAGTAAATATGATTATTTAATTAAAGCAAATACTTACAATGCTAATAGCTTTTTATATTCCAATTCCTTTGAATACGGTTTTTCTTTATCTAATATACCTTATAAATACATATTACCTAATAAAGCTGAACCTATGACATCATATACCTTGATGTATTCTATTACAAATACCAACAAAAATAAAATAAATTCTAATATTAATTATATTTTAAAACAGAACGATATTATCCAATATGATAAATCAATATACATACTTGAATCTACTTATCAAATAAAAAAGAACTTAATAAACATATATTTCCTAAATAATAAAAAAGAAATACTAAATAATATTTTAGATGAATTCTTAAAAATAAAAGAACTAACTTCCTTAGATTATACTTATAATAAATCAAAGTTATCGGATATATTAATAATCGATAAAGAAATAACATCCTTAAATACTGAAATAAATTCAATAAACTTAGAACTAAATAATAATATTCAAACAATATATTCTTTTATACCTTTAAACGATTTAGAAAACAAAATAAACAAAATCCTAAATAAATTTTATAATAACATAGATTTAAATTTAATAGATAATATCATTAATAACTACAATCCAAATAATTTAGATGAAATATATAATAATCCCTATCTAATTAAATTCCAAAAAGAAAAAGAGTTAATTTATTATGAAATATATAAAGAATCAAGCGCTAAATTACCGGATAATAAATTCTCTATAGAGTACTCTATAAGACCTCACTTAGATCATATGTTTATGCTAAAATATTCAATAATGTTTGAAAATAAAAACATCTCTATAAATAAAATTAGAGCTCTTTATGAAAAAATAAATTCAATAAACTCAGAATACACAAACCAATCCCTTAAATTCAAAATATACTATAACTACATTATACTACAATTAAAAGATTCTAAAATATTATTATCAAATTTAACAAATGAAGAAAAAAAACAAGAAAAATATATTGAATCTCTAAAACTTGAATATATTTACAATAAATCAAAAATATTAGAAATTTATTTAGCTTATAAAGAATTACTTAATATTAAATTAAAAAGAAACGAATTAGAAAATAAGATCTTTGATTTCTTAGTAGATTTACAGTACCTAAAAGGAGTGATAAATTATGAATAATAATAAAAACCAAAAATTATTTCCTTTAATAATAATCATTTTAACAATAATAATTGTTTTTATAATATTTTTTTCAAGCTGTAAAGCAGATAAAAACAATTTAAAAGAAAATCCAAAAAAAGAAAATTCCATTAAAAATGTAATATACACTTGTCCTATGCATCCTGATATTAAACAAGATAAACCAGGTGATTGCCCCATATGTGGTATGAAATTAGTTCCTATCAATCAATCTGATAAAAACACTTATAAACATAAAGATAATACTACCAGCATAATATATACCTGTCCTATGCATCCTGATATTAAACAAGATAAACCAGGTGATTGCCCCATATGTGGTATGAAATTAGTTCCTATTAGCAACAAAACTACTACTACTTTAGCAACTTCAAATAATTTAACTGATTCAAACAATTTAACAACTTCAACTAATTTAACTTCTCCCACTCATACTGGACATTCTAATTTAACTGATACTAAATTTAATAATAAACTATCTTTTGATAATACAATAAAAATTAATTATGATATCAAGCTATACAAGGCAAAATATTTAACATTAAAAAATGAAATAAAATTTAATGGATACACCGCAATAAATGAGTCTAATAAGAAGTCATTATCATTAAATACAGATGTATGGATAAAAGACACATATAATTTATTTAAAGGCAAATATATAAGAAAAGGTGAGCCTATTTTAAAAATTTATAGCCTAGAAATAGAACAAACTAAAAAAGAATTAGAATTAGTAAAAGATAATCCTAAATTAAAAGAAATTGTTTTAAAAAAATTAAATTATTTAAGAATAAGTTCTTACGGGGATATAGATTCTGATAATATAATAAGATCCCCTTATGATTGTATATTAATAGAAAAACAAGCAAATGAAGGAGATTTAATTAAAGCTAATCAAAGTATTTATACTTTTATAATAAACCCTGAAACTTGGATAATAGCAGAGATACCAGTAAGTTATCTAAAAGATATTTACATAGGCAAAAGAGTTTTAGTAAAAACATACAATGGGGATTCTTTTTATTCTAAAATAGATTACATCTTTCCCAATTCGGATTTTGAGAGTAAAACTATAAAAGTAAGAATAAAATATTCGTTAAAAGATAGCCAAATAATATTACCCTGGAACTTACCATTAGAAATATCAATACTAAAAACAAAAACAGCTATCTTTGTTCCAATAGATAGCATAATAAACAAGGGAGATAAAAAAATAGTGTTTAAGAAAATTGATAATAACGTTTTCAAGCCTGTATATATAAAAGTTAATGAATATTTTGTTTATAATGATGAGGGATATTATGAAGTAGTAGAGGGATTAAAAGAAGGTGATGAAATAGCATATAGTGGCGTATTCTTATTAGATAGTGAAGCAAGAATAAAAGGAATCTACTAAATTTATTAAATTTCACTAAATAATTTACCCAAATAAAGTGAGGTGTGTTTATGATAAAATTCTTAGTTAATAATTCCTTCGTTTTTGTATTTATATCCATCATTCTGTTTTTTTATTCCATTATTGATTTATTTATCTTAAAGAATTTAAGAATAGATGTTATCCCTGATTTAAGTGATAAGCAAGTTATAATATATACAGAATATATGGGGCAAACTCCACAAATAGTACATGATCAAGTTAGCTATGTAATAGCATCAAATATGATGGGCTTACCTGGAGTGAAATCCGTTAGAAGCTATAGCATGCCTAATTTCTCATTAGTTTATGTTATATTTAATGATAATATAGATATTTATTACGCAAGGAATAGAGTTTTAGAGAGACTAAATACTTTGAACTTACCTAACGGAGTTACCCCACTCTTAGGGCCTGACGCTACGGGAGTAGGCTGGGCTTATCAATATGTTATTATATCCAATACTAAAAATCTTTCAGAATTATGGGATTTCCAAAATTTTTATCTAAAATACATCCTATTATCTTTACCAAATGTTTCAGAAGTAGCTTCTGTAGGAGGATATCAAAAAGAATTTAGAATATTTATAGATCCATATAAATTATATCAATATAAAATAAGCTTAAAAGATATAGTTAATTCAATTGAAAGTAATAATATAAGTGGTAGCGGAAAATACTTAGAAATATCAGAAAAACAAGTCCTAATAAACACAAACGGATATATTAAATCAATAAACGATATTATGAAAATTAAGGTTAATAATTTTTTAAAATTAAGGGATATAGCATATATTTCAGAAGTTCCTGCATTAAGGATGGGAGTAGCTGATTACAATGGAGATGGCCAAGTAGTGGGTGGAATAGTTGTAATAAGATATTCCGCAGATACATATAAAACCCTTGAATTAATTAAACAAAAAATTAATGAAATTTCACAAAAATTAAAAGATATCCAGATTATCCCAGTATATGATAGAAGCATATTAATAGAAGAAACTATAAAAGGATTATTTAAAGATATCATTAAAGAAATGATAATAACTATAATTGTAGTTTCTATATTTTTATATAGTTTAAGAGGGTCTTTGATTATCTTGTATTTTATGTTATTTAGTACAGTAATTGGGTTATATATTTTTAATTTTAGTGGGATAAATTCTAATATAATGAGTTTAGGTGGAGTTATGTTAGCTATAGGTACAATGATAGACGCCGGAATCGTTATAACAGAAAACTACTACAGAAATAAAAATAATTATTTACTTATAAATACGTATTTAACAAAAATTTACCCCCAATTTATATATAACATCTTTTTAAAAACGGATTACAAAAAAATAAATAGTAGCTTAAATTTATTAGCTCTAGATGTTTCTTTTAAAGAAGTAGGGATCCCCATTTTTAATGCTTTATTAATTGTAGCCTTATCATTTCTACCGTTTATGTTTTTACATGGACAAACAGGTAAATTATTCTCCCCATTAGTAATAACTAAAACTTTATTAATGCTTATAGGAGCATTATTCTCCATTTTCTTAGTTATTCCATTAATAAAGATCATTTCACCTATCACTAATAAATTTATTCTAAAAATAAAAGAAGAATTAATAAATATAATATTTGAGAAAATATACGAAATAATTTTTAAGATAGTAATGAAATTATGGGTAGTTTTTGCTGTTATACCTATTTTAGCATGGTTTTTATTTTTTAATTATATAAGTAGTTTAAAAACAGAGTTTATGCCGTATTTAAGAGAATATACTTTAATGTATATGCCAACAACTATACCAAGTATATCAATTGATACCGCTTATAAAATACTACAATATCAAGACAAAATAATAAAAAGCGTATATGAAGTTGATAAGGTTTTTGGGAAAGCAGGTAGAGCTAATTCTGCAACTGATCCTGCTCCATTATCCATGATTGAAACTATTATAACATTAAAACCTAAAGACCAATGGCGAAAAAATTTAACCTATGAAGATATTATAAATGAACTAGATTCTAAATTACAGATCCCTGGAGTAGTAAATGGTTGGACCCAACCAATAAAAGGTAGAATAGATATGGTAACAACAGGCATAAGAACACCCTTAGGAATAAAAATTTATTCAGATAACTTAGATAACTTATTTAATATGTCAATTAAAATAGAAAATAATCTAAAAAAATTAGATGAATTTATAACGGTATATGCTGAAAAAAGCGCTATTCATCCATACTTAGTAATAAATTACAACCGAGATAAATTATTCCAATACAATCTTAATATTAATGATATCCAAGAATATTTTGATTATTTATTTTTAAATAAACCAGTTAGTACAGTAATAGATGGTATAAAAAGATATAATATCTCCTTAAGTGTAGATGAAAATTATAAAAATAATCTCCTTAATTTTCCATTATATATTAATAATGAAATTATAAGATTAAGTGACGTATGTGATATAAAATTCCAAGAGAGTTTTTCAGAGATAAAATTTGAAAACGGTTTTTTTGTTAATTATATCTATTTGGTTCCTAAAAAAGGGGTTGATTTAAATTTACTAATAAAAAAGATAGATAAAGTTTTAAATGATTTATTAACAAAAGAAAATGGCACATATTTTTATGAATATAGTGGGGATTTTAAGTACTGGTTGGATACTATAAACAGTCTAAAATTAGTACTACCCTTAGTTTTTATAATTATAGTTTTATTGGTTTATATAACATTTAATGATATAAAGGATGTTTTATTAGTATTTTACTTATTACCTTGTTCATTAATAGGAAGTGTAATTATAATGAAATTATTAAATTATAATTTATCAGTAGCAAGTATAGCAGGGATAGTAGCAACCTTAGGAATTTCTGTTGAAATGCTAATCATAATGATATTATATATAAAAAACAGTTTAAAATATGCAAAAGATATAAAGCAAGGGATATTTGAGGGAGCAGTAAAAAGAGTAAGACCTAAATTAATGACTGCTATTGTAATAATAGCTTCACTAACTCCGATTTTATACAGTCAAGAAATGGGTAGCGAAGTATTATCTAAGATAGTAGCCCCGATGATAGGAGGAACTATCTCCTCTTTTATAACCGCCTTAATTTTCATACCACCTATCTATTTATTATTAAACATTAAAAAAACATTAAAAATATCTCAAAAGAAATTGTTAAAAATTAGTTAAAAAATAGTTAATAAAATGTAAATAGAGCCTAAAAATCACTAATTTTAGTAACATTTTTTTAACAATTTTTATTTAAAAATCGTTATAATATATAATGTAAAAAGGAGGTGAATATATATGAATAGGATAATCATTGCTCTTTTAATAGCATTTATAACGATAAGTATAGCTTTAGCAGGAATCAAAAAAGGAGATATCCAAAAAGATTTCCACTATGATCAAACTATAACTAAAAATATTAATATAAATAAGCTAATAGAAGAATATTATGGTCATTATAATGGGACAAATACATGGAGCGAAGAATTTAAAAACGCAATGAAACAAAGAGCATTAGATTTACTAAATGACAATAATATTAATCAGATTGTATCAGCTGAAATATTTGCTGCATTAGGGGTTAATGGGTTTGTATTTAATATAAATCCTTCTCAGCCACAATTTGATCAATTCTATTTTCCTGGAAGAGAAACAGTTGGCTACGTATTAGCCTCAAGAGATACTAATGGTAGCTATTTTATGGACATAGCAGAAGGCGATGTAAGCATAAGAATAGAAGGAGCAATAAGTGGCGAAGTAAAAGCAAAAGTAACAGCTACTCATAACATCAGCCCATTAGTAATAGACTTAGATCAAAATAATATAATAGATACTTATAACAAAAGTAATTTCTCTAAACCAGTAGCATCTAAAGAGGATTTTCAAAAAAGGAACTGGATAAGTATGGATATCTTAGGTGATGGAGTTATAAGAGTAGTAGAAAAATTAGGACCAAATGATGGATTATTATTTACCACTAATGATATAAACAAAATAATTAATAGAGGATATATAACAGGTAAAGAATTATTTGGACAATCTGATGGATTTAAAAATGGATTTGAAAAAATGAAACTACTTGATAAAGATAATAATAATATAATAGAAGGCAAAGAACTAAATAATGTATATGTATGGCAAGATAAAAATCAAGATGGAAAAGTCCAAGAAAATGAAATTCTTAACTCCAAAGATATAAATTTAACAAGAATTAATCTTAACTATAATTCTAAAATGATGAGCACAGCTACTATGAATGGAAAAACTACGATAGTATGGGACTGGTATCCTGCAACCTTAGATGTAAAATTCTCAAAATAAAATATATTAGTAATTAAATAAATGAAAATTTAATAAAGTATAGAATAATTATAGGGAGGGAAAAAATTCCCTCCCTTTTTATTTTGTTCTCTATTAGTTTTTATAAAAATAATAAAAATACATATATTTATTAAAAAGGAGGTCAGAATCATGAGGAATTTTTCTAAAATAATTTCCTTCGTAATCTCACTTGCTTTCCTATTTTTAATTCTTTACTCTTCCATTTTAATTTTAGCTTTTGGAGATGAAAATAATAATATTAAAGAAATATTTAAAATTGATAAATATGAAATAATAGGTAATAATAATGAAATAGATGAGAAAAAATTTTATGTAGCTGGTTTTAATGATATGTCCAATAAAATATTAGCAATAGCTCCTATAGTAGATATTAATTTAAAAAAACAAGATAAAAACTACAGGTTATATTTTATATCAATTACTGAAAATCCTAAAATAGAAAAAATAGACATCCCACTTTTTAATATCCAACAGTATATATTTTACAATAATAAACTGTACTTAATAGGAAATAATCTAACAACACTTGCTGCTCTCGATTTAAATAAAAATTCTTTTGATATATTAACACAAGTTGAAATAGGGAAACCATCTTTTAGATATTTTGGATTAATATGGTTAGAAAATAATTCATTATTTGTACCAGGTTATAAAATGGACGAAAAACAATTCTCTGAAGATACATTTATCTACAAATTAAATATTGAAAATAATAAAGTAAATTTTATAAATACTAATTTCAATTTAACCAAAATAGAAAAAGAACAAAAACCTATAGAATTAGTTATTTTAAATTCAGAAAAGATAGCTTTATTAAAACAAGAAATAGATAAAAAAAATAACAAGATATCTTTAATAACAATTGATAAAAATTATAAAATTAAAGAAATAGAAACAGGGGATACCTTTGGTGGATTAGCTTTTTCTAATAACTACCTATTATATTCATTTAAACAAAAAAATAGGATACTTTATTCTTTATATGATTTTAATAATGAGCAAACATTTATTAAAAATGAATTTAATGTTCCATTAATGTACCCATTTATCTCCAAAAATTCTAATATAATTATTTTTAGTAACTATAATCCTAAAACCAACAAAATGGACACTTACTTAGGGAAAAAAGATAATAATTATAAATTAAACAAAATTATAGAAAAAGCAGATTTAGGATATATAAAAGTTTCTAAAGATGGAGAATATTTCCTTATTTTTAACATCAAAGGATACTTAACTTTATTTAAAGTTAATTAAACTATATTATGAATAATTAATCCTAATAATATCTTTAACAAGGTTATAAACTCTACCTATTTATCCCACCTTATTAAAGTTATTTTTAAAGCGCTTTTTATAATATCCTTTTTACTAACTTCATGCATATACTTAATACAACAACATTATGGTAAGATTTCCTTGCCTTCAATACTCTAGCTATCAAATGATAAGAACCACCAGTTAATAAAATCACAAATCCTTTGCTTATTCCCTCAATAATAGAATAAATTGCAGTGCATTTATATTTTATCTCCTTCTATTTCTAAAAATCTCTTCTTTGTCCTTCTTTTAATAAAACTCTATCTTATCTACTATTTATTTTTATAATCTTTAAAATCATTTTTTTAAATAAAATTTATTATTGATTTTAATTTTTCTTAACTTTGCTATTTTAGTTTATCCTTTTTAAAGGATTTTATTTTATTAAATTTAATAAAAAAATATGGAAAAAATAAACCTACTAACAGATATAAAAAAAGTAATAGAGAGTTTTGCTTCATTAAATATAATAATTATTTTAAGAAATTCAATGATAAATATTATCCCCATTATTTTAAGTGGAAGTTTTTTCCTATTATTCTTTAGTTTATTTGATTTAAAAATATTTAAAGATTTTTATATCCTAACAATGGGAGTAATAAGCATATTTTTAAGTGTTTCAATAGGTTATAATTTTGCTTTACTTTATAATAAAGATAAAATCATATACTCTTTAATTTCTTTAGCTTCTTTTTTTGTAATACTTAACATAAACGAAATAGAAAAAAGTAGATTCATATTAATTAAAGATTTATCTGCAGATAATATGTTTTTAAGTATAATTGTTAGTTTATTTAGTTGCTATTTTTTTAGCTATATTTACAATATAACCGGAAACATATTTAAAACCAAAGAAATCCCAGAATATGTTAAAAACAGTTTAAATTCCATTATCCCATTTTTTTTAACTTTAATAGTTACTATTTTAATTTTCAAACATTTTAATTTAAAAGACATTTTAATTAATATATTAAAGCCATTAGATAAATTTGGAGATAGTTTAATAACTGTGATATTATCTAATTTATTTTTACATATAATGAATTTATTTGGGATTCATGGGATATCGATAATAAATAGTGTATTATTAGCGTTATGGCAAAAATATTTAGCAATAAATGCGGAAAGCTTTGCTAATAAATCTGAATTAATCTATATAACAGCGTACCCATTTTTTCAATGGTTTATATGGATAGGAGGAGCAGGTTCTACTTTGGGATTAAATATCTTACTTTTATTTAATAAAAATGAATATTTAAGGAATATAGGAAAGACAGGGATATTACCATCTTTATTTAATATAAATGAGCCTCTGTTGTTTGGATTACCTATTGTATTTAATCCTTTTTTTTATATTCCGTTTATATTAGTTCCGATAATAAACGGAGTAATTTCATATTTTGCTTTTTATTTTAATTTAGTTAATAAGGTATATATAGAGGTTCCGTGGTTTTTCCCTTATTTTATTGGAGCTTATCTATCAACAAATGACTACAAAGCTATAATCCTTAGCACTATTAACTTAGTTATCTCCATAATAATATACTATCCCTTCCTAAAAGCTTATCAACAATACTTAGAAAACAATAAAAATAAAAAAATTTAGAATATTAATAAAATTTTAATGATAAAAAATTAAAAAATATTTAAGGAATATCTATTTATTTTGGGATTTTAAGATTCAATACTAAAAATAAAACTCTTAACTAGCCTATTTTTATAAAATATAAAAACTTTAACCCTCATAATGTTAGGATTATTATTAGGATCATATTTCCAAACGCAAACCCTATATGAAAAATTATTATTAACAAAATTATTTGTTAAGCTATTTAAATTAGCGTTATTCCTAAGAATATCATTAAGATTATTAGGAATAGAAACTACTCCTAAATCGTAAGTAGTAGCAGGTAAAGTAGTAGGAAAATTAGCACTATTATCATTTGGTGGTTGAACACTAGAAAAATTTCCTATACCAACATTAGTAACAATTGTTAAGGCATGCCTAACAGCAGAATTAGCAACAAACTCAGCCTCAGTTAAAACATAAGTATTCCTAGAGATAGCATTAGATACATTGACCCTATAAGTCAAAGCCCCAAATAAAACAAACAAGATTAATATTATAAATAAAAAAATAATTAACGCTACCCCTTTTGTAGATCTTTGCTTTTTAATTTTCTTAAGCACTATATCCATAAAAACTTTCCTCCCTTAAAAAATGCTATAAATTATTCATAATTATTCATATAGGATTCATATAGAAGGATTAACTATATTTTTTAACGTTACAACTCTATATAACATATATCTTTTAAATCCATCATTTCCAGCATTTGTTAAAGGATTTCTATCCAATCCTATTAGATTTCTTATATTAGATCTTAAAACTATTGTATATCTTATCATAGCAACTTTATCTTCTAAACTATTAGGAATAGAATCTCTCCAAACAGGCTCTCCATTATCTAAATCCACTTGATTATCATTATTTTCATCTAATGCAACTTGTATATTAAAACTCTCAACATTTGATAACAAAACAACTGAACTAATAGGATTATCTGTCCTAAAATTATAAACCTCCCTTATCAAGTTATTATTAGCATCTATATAATAACTCATTTTATAAATTTCCTTAGGTTTCATAACTCTAATATTATTGGATGGCAAATAATTTATTATATCTTTATTTAGATTTCCACCATAAAACGATAAAGGTCTATGTTGTAAATGATTAGCATTATATTGAACTTTAGTGATATAAAATAATACTCCCACCCAATTTCCATTAGCATCTGGAGCATAAGCTATAACATAATAAGGCTGAACTCCATTATTATTAGGATTATTTCCTTGCATATTAGGATCAGGCCACATAGCTTGAAAACTAGGATCACTCATATTAACTACCGAAGGATCCACATCTATTTCTGCAGAATTACCGCCTCCTAAAGCAGTAGCAGAACCTATATATGCTAAATTATTTTCCTGAATATCGAAATAATAAAAACTAATAGTATCCTTATCATTATTATTAGTTAACTTAATTTTTCTTACATCAGATGCAATATTATTATTAATAACTTGTCCATTTTGATCTACATAATAAAAGCTACTTAAAACTACTCCATCTTGAAGTGCTGTATAACCAGCGTTTCCAAAATCGTAATCCATAACAGCTAGCGCTGAATTTATTTTCATCTGAAAAATAGAAATCTGATCAATAGTTTTCGATGATTTTTGGTAATATATTATAATCTGTATTAAAAATAAAACAATTAAAGATAACAAGGTAGAATATATTAAAATTTCTATTAAAGAGAACGCACTTTTTTTATATGTTTTTTTCATACCATTCTATCCTCCTTTAATTTATTTAATTTATTTAATTTATTTAATTAATTTCTAATTTTCCTTATATTAATATCCCCACCAGGATTTAAAGTTATAGAATATCTATAGCTAACTCTAGTATTAATTAGATTAATAGTTATTAAGTTAAACTGATTATTATTGGGAAGAATAACAAAACCTAAACTATTAAATTTAAAAATAATAACATTAGGATTAAAAGTATTAATAATCTGATTAATTGAAGGAAAAGATATAATAATATTTTGAATAGAGCTATTTCTATTATTAAAATCATTGAATATATTTCTAGAGTCTATAACTACTGGATCATTATTATCAAAAGAATTACTTCTATTAGCATCGATAAATATTAAAAAATTTCTATTATCTAAAGCAATAAATCCTACTTCATAGAGATTAATTATAGCCGCTGTTTTAGCTCTATACAAAGCATTATAAAGCCCATTGCTCCAACTATCAAACTTAACATTCTCAGGAAAAAAAAGAGGAGTAGCTATAGTAACTAAAATAACAAACACACTAATTACTATTACTAACTCCACTAAAGAAAATCCTTTCTTAGACTTTATAAGCTCCATATTCCCTCCTTAATGATATTAATTTTAATTATAAAATTATATAAAACTTTCTAACTTAACTTCTAAATTTCTATTACCTGTTCTAATTCTTGGGCTCTGAACCCTTATTGTTAATTTTCTTAAACCTAAATTAGTAGTATAATTTCCATTATCTTGAATAGAAATATTAACTATATAAGAAAGATTCCCAACATTATGATTAAAATTTCTAGTTCCTGTGCTTTGCCCTCTTGGAAAATATGAATATATTTCCATATAACTTTTAGCAATACTTAAGCAGTTTAAGTATTCTGTTTGTCTATAAGTAGATACTACTAAATTAGTTAAGCCCTCTATAACTAAAAACAAAGTACCTACTGATAAAGCCACAACAACCAATATCTCAATTAAAGTTATTCCCTTCCTATTTTTTGTTTTTATTTCATTTATTTTATTTAATATCATTATTACCTTACCTCTTTCCAGTTAGTTATTCTTATAGATCTTGGAGTAGAAATATAACTTAAATTTATTCCATTAATATTAATAGTATTAGTTAAAGCAGTAATTGAATTACCAGTTAAATCATTAGTAGTAGTAGTTCTCATAGAAGCCGGAACTATTATTTCAATTTTATAAGCTAAGGAAGCTCCTTTCATTTTAGGAGTACCTGTATTTTGCCAAACACCATTATTAATTCTGTATTGAACAAAATTAGAATTAGAAGGCCAAAAATTAAATTCTACTATCAAAGAGCCAGGCATTGGATTAGTTAATTGATTAGTAGAAACCCAAACAGGATTTCCTCCATTAAAACTATTAGCCATATATATTTTTAAATCATAACCATTAGAGTTTCCATTAATTGTTAAAGTAGCTTGTTTAATATAAAATCTTCCTCTATTGTAATTATAAGCATCCTGATCACTACCAACTAATGATATAAAATCCTTAGATTCCAAAATAAATCTATCAGCATTAATATAATTATTCCCTAATTGTTCAAAAGTAAATAAAGTTCGCGAATGATTACCATCAGTAGCAACTATATCAAAAGCACTAGGATTAGATAAATTCATAATAGATAGCCCATCAAAATCTGCATTTAGATTATCATTAGTTAATGCATATTGTCCTAAGAAATAACCTTTAAATTTTACATTGGTATTGCTTCCTTGATTAACTGAAGAATTAATAAAAGTATAAATCCTACCCCCAGGTTTAGATAAAACAACATTATTCCTATCTTTAAACATAATAGAGTAATTACTCATATTAGAAGGAGAATAATTCCAATTATCAGTAGTTATAGATATATCTAATCTTCCATCGCGATTAAAATCAACTAATGTTATATTATTAGCAGCACCAACATACTCCGGATTGGGTGGGTTATTTGGATTACTTGAATTTACTTGAGTATTAGGGCCCTTATAATCCATACTTTCTACTACATTAGTATTCCTACTTGGATTATTCTGATTATTTTTTGTATATAATGATATAACATTTTGTCCATTACTTAAAAACGGAGAATTATTATTAGTATTGGGAGTAGAATTAGGATTAAAATTAGGATTACCTTTAAATATTTTAATATCAGGACTATCAGTATTAGCTACAACTAAATCAATTGTTCCATCATTATCTATATCCCCTAAATCTATTACCAAATTACCCTTTTTGCCATTATTAAAACCAGTTGATAAACCTGTTTGATTTGAAGTCATTATTTTTATAGGATTTCCAAAAGTTATAGTATTAGATCCTGGAGTAGTTGTATTAGGAACATACCATATATTCCCATCTGCTCCCGCTATTATAATATCTTCTCTATTATCATTATTAAAGTCAATAGGAACTCTTCTTACGTTTCCATCTTGAACAATAAGAGCACGTGATTTCACAGCATCCGAAGTCCATTGAACATAAACTCGATCCCAAGTAGTCCCAGTAGAACTACCAGGAGTTATAGTATTAATTTGATTAAAACTAAGATTACCTATATTATCTATTCTCCCACTTATACTATAAGCTCCCTCTATTTTTGAATAAGTATTATCAGGTTCATTAGAACCTATAACAAAAATATCAGGAATATTATCATTATTAAAATCTCCAATAGTAGCTGCATTAAAATTATGATTTATCCCACTATTTGTATAATCTGCTATCTGAATTACATTAATATTGCTCCCCTGCTTTACTATTTTATTTATTTTTCTATTAAAAGTAATCCCTATACCAAATGAAGGGGTTAAAGTTGAATCCCATAACATTATAGCATTATAATTCCCTCCGGGATTAATTAAAGAAGGAGCACTAAAATTAAAGTCAGTTACCACTTGAGAAAATTGCAAAGAATACCAAGTTCCATTTGATCTTACAAACCAAGCATTAGGAACTCTATTTGAATTCAATATAGCATATGCATCCCTTAGCAAACTATTATTAAATACATTATACGGGTAAATAATGTTATTAGTTGCTCCACTTGGTAAATTTATATTAGCTCCAATAATATCATTAACTCCTAAAAAATTAGAGTAATTACTTAAATAATTAGTGGGTATTGTATTAACGTAGCTAGAAAAATTAGAATTTAAGAAACCAGGGGCATCTTTTACAGCATCAACTCCTGCTAAGGAAAATCTAAAAAAAATCGCAATAACTAAAATCATAAATATAGATAGTATGTAGAACCTCAAGATAAAATTTTTCATAATATTTTTTCCCTCCTTAATTATTAATTATAAATATTCTCACTTATAATTATAATAATTTTTTTTAAAAAGTCAAGTATTTAGTGGGGGGGGGGAATTGTAAAATGTTTGTTAAATTTATTAAATTATTTTCAAAATTATTAATTAATTAAAATATTTTTGTAAAAAAATTGTTAAAAATAAATAATTAACAAAGAATTAGCAACTGTTAAATCCCTTTCATGTGAAATACTTACTTTAACTATAAAATCTTTAACATCCTTACTAAAAAAATTTGATAATTTAACTAAAATATAATCTTTATTAACAAAATCTACAGAATTATTTAAAATCGAGATAGAATTAAAATTAATCTTAAAAGATAAGGCTTTAATGATAGCTTCTTTAGCAGCAAACCTACCCGCTAAAAACTCTACCCTTCTTTTATAATTAAATATCTTACTATATCTTTCAATTTCAAAAATACTTAAAACCCTTTTAATAAATCTAAAATTATAAATATTTTTTGATATTCTTTTATTATAAACAATATCTATCCCTGTATTAATAAAGAAGTGATCATTAAATAACATTAATTATTATTTATTTTCATCAACCCAAGTTTTTTTAAGGATTTCAGCGATTTCATTAGGATTAGATTTAGCAACCTGCTCTATTTCAGTAACTAATGTTTTAAATTCCACATTTTCTTGAGTAGCTTCAGATTTATTTCCCAACTTATCAGTAGTTAAATCCACAACAGTATTAGAAGTGACTTCTTCTTTTTGAGAGTAATTAGGAGCTATATTAATAGCCATTCTATCATAACTTAGTTTATTTTGCTTAAATAAGAAAACCCCCAATACTCCCAAAGCCCCTATAGCTGCTACAGATGCTAAAAATATAACTAAAGATTGTATAGGGAACGAATTAGATTTAACAGGAACAGCTGGAGGAGCTACTACTACAGGATTAGAAACTTGATTAGTACTATTAGCAAAGAACGGTAAATTAACTACAGCTATACTGTCCCCTCTTTCCTCTTTTAATCCAATGGCATTTTTAATATATTGTTGTACTTGAGCTTTAGTAGAATCAGATACATTATTTAAAGCCACTGCTACAGTTATTCTCTTTATAGAAGACCCGGGGTTTTTAACTACTTCAGTAACTACTTGATCCACTTTTTGATTAACAATAGTTTGTTGTTGAATTTCACTAGCATTTTCTTTATTTTTATCTAAAGCTCCACCTTCATATTGTTTTGTTTTTTTAGTTTCTTGTTTAGATAAAACCTTAGAATTAGGATCATCAGGAAGCCCATATTGTTCTCGATATATCTTGATCCTATCCCAATCCAGTTCAACATCAACATTAACAGTATAATTCCCTACCCCTAATATTTGATCTAATGATTGAGTTAATTTAGAAACATACATATTTTCTACTTTTTGCTTAATTCCAAAGGTATCTTCCACAGGGTTAACTGCATTAGGGTTTAATATCCTTCCATTAACTACTAAAGATATATTATTAGAATCTAAACCTTCTACAGAATTAGCAACAGTTTGAATAATAGCACTCGCTTCTTCATTAGATAAGGATTTTGCGGGAAAAGTATTTAAAATAATAGACGCCTTAACAGGTTCCTTAGTTTCAGATAAGGGATCGTTCTTAGGAATAGCTAAGGAAACATTAACATTACTAATTTTATCTGGATAAAACTCCTTTATTTTAGTAGATAATGCATATTCTGTAGATTGTTTTATATAGTTTTCCCAAGCTTCCTTAGTGGTACCTGGCGGAGGAGCTTTTAACTCAGGAGCAACATTAGGTTTTATAAACCCTTGCTTTACTACATCAGTATAAACCCTATTATGATACTTAGGATGAATATAAACTTGCCCTAAAGCATCATCTATCCTATATTCTTTTATACCATTATTTTCTAAGTAATTTTTAACGTTAGCTAACTGAGCTTTATCCAATTTACCCCCAGGATAAAGCGGAATATACTCATTAGATTTAGAATACAAAAATATAGTAATACCAATAGCAATAATTAAGATAATAACAACAGCAATAATAGCTTTTTGAGTATTATTGAGATTTTTTAAAGTTTCAAATAATTGATTAGGTGAAGCTGTAGGAGAAGCCGCTCCTGCTTGAGTTAATCTAGTATTAGTAGGTCGCGTTGGTCTAGTAGAACCAGGTCTAACTGTCACAAACTATCCCCCCTTTATATCTTTAATCCTATTATATATTTTAAATAAAAATTAAAAAATCCCCTATAAAATATTAAAAAATTAACATCTTTTTTACAAAAAATAATTTAAATTTTTAAATTATTAAATTTCAAATTATTCTTGAACAACAGCCAAATCAGTTCTTATTTTATTTTCATCAAAAACATCCGATAACCTAAAATTAAAATAATTAGAATATTTATCTAATTGATTTAGTATATATTCTTTAGCAAAAGAATCTATATTTTCTTTAATAACAACATCCAAATTATTAATTTCATTTATTAATACTGCTTTAATTCCTTTATTTTCAAAATAATCTTCTAAAACTTTTAAAGATTTATTAGTAGATACCAAAATAATAGCATAAGGCTTATAAGATGAATAATAAATATCTAAAAAGAAAACATTATGGATTTTAAAATCTTCGTTAAGGAAAGATATAACAATCGGCTTTGATAATTCATTATATATTAAGTTTTTACAAACTTCGACTAAATCTAAATACAATTGCTCTCCCATAGTGTCTCTTAATTTTTTATAAACATATTCAGCAAAAACCATATTATCAGAAAGAATATAATTAGAAACTTCAGTTAAAGTTAAAATTTCTTCCATTCTTTCATCTTTTATACTTTTTCCACAATGAAAACACTTAATCCCAACACTTTGATTTAAGATATCTAAATTAGCGGCTTGTATAATTTGCCTACCAGTTTCTTTACATATAAAAACATACTCGTTTGATAAAAAATTCTTACTTAATAGTTCATTTAAATCTTCTTGATTAACATTTAAAACTTTTATTAAATCGCTTCTAAATAAAGAAGTCCCAACTTCTTTTATCCTCTTTAAAAGCAAATAACTATTAGTATCTAAAATAGAAATATATTTAATTATATCATCATTTATGTTTAATTCAGTAACTGGATTAAATAATTCAACTTCAGTTTTCAAAACATTAAATTCAAATTCAATGTTTTTATTAGTACAAAATTTTTCAAAAACCTTTTTATAAGCTTCAAAAATCTTTAATTCCTCAAAATCATTATATACAAATAGTAAATAAATTTTATTAGATTTAGAAAAATCTATTAAAAAAGCTGTTTTATCTTTAACAAAAATTTCTACATCCTGTTCAAAAACTATAGTCTTTAAATCTTTAGGATCTTTTGAAAAAGAAAATAACTTATATAAATTAACTTTAGTAGAATTAATAACGGGATTCCCTAACTTAGAGAAATAATTAATAATATCCGATTTATAATTAAATTCTTGATTTAAATTAAAAATTGCTTCTAGATATTTCATTTAATTCACCTCCATTAATTTTATTCCTAATTCTTTTAACTGGATTTCATCAACTTCAGAAGGAGCTTTAGTAAGCAAACATGTTCCACTTTGTGTTTTTGGAAACGCTATAACCTCCCTTATACTACTATATCCTAATAATAAAGCAATAATTCTATCAATTCCTAAAGCTATTCCCCCATGGGGAGGTACCCCATATTTAAAAGCTTCTAATAAAAATCCAAATTTTTTATTAGCTTCTTCCTCTGTTATCCCTATTATATTAAATATTATTTTTTGAAACTCAATATCAGTTATTCTTATACTTCCGCTAGCTACCTCAACCCCATTTAATACTAAATCGTAAGCTAAAGATCTAATAGATAAAACCTCTTTAACAAAATTATCATCATAAATAATTTTTGGATCTTTTTGTAATTCTTTATATATCATATAAACTTTAGGTTTATCTTCTTCTAAAACATTAGTAAAAGGATGATGTTCAGGAGAAATTTTTCTTATTATCTTATCCCCTACCTTTTCTTCTTCTACTTTAAAAAGTGGGAAATTATCAACCCAAAGAAAATAAAAATCCTTAACAGGCCTTAATAATTTATTATCTATTAAATAATTCTTTATCAAAACTAATTCATTCAAATAATTCTTAGAAGAAATAATAAAAACAATATAATCTCCATTAGCAAAATCATTTTCTTTTCTTAAATAACTATCTACTTCATTAACATCTACAAACTTAACTAAACTACCCTTAAATTCACCATTACTAGAAATAAAATATAAAAATTTTAAATTATTCTGTTTCAAAAATTCATTGAGTTTATCTAATTCTTTACGAGTTAATCCTAAATTTTTAAAGAATATGTAATAAGTTTGATTAATATTAAAATTCTCATCATTTAAATTTATTTTAATTGAATTATTCCATTTTTTAATAGGATAATTATACCTTAAATCAGGTTTATCAGAATTAAAATGTTCAATAGCATATTTATAATCAATAACTTCAAAAGGAGTATTTATATCAATCCCTAAATTATTAAGAGCAAATTCTAGTAAATTTTCAACTAATAAAAAGATATCATTTTTAGAAATAAAAGACATTTCTATATCGACCTGAGTAAATTCTGGTTGTCTATCAGCCCGTAAATCTTCATCTCTTAAGCACTTAGCTATCTGGAAATACCTATCTATACCAGATACCATTAGAATTTGTTTAAAGAGTTGAGGAGATTGAGGAAGAGCATAAAATTTTCCCAGTTGAAGTCTTGAAGGTACTAAAAAATCCCGTGCTCCTTCAGGAGTAGGTTTAGCTAACAAAGGTGTCTCTATTTCTAAGAAATCCTCATTATCCATAAAATCCCTTATATATTTTATAAGCTTATGCCTAAAGAACATATTCCTAAACATCTGTAATCTTCTTAAATCTAAATACCTATATCTCAATCTAAGGGATTCATCTATTTTTAAATCCCTTATATCTTTATAGTCATCATTAATCATAAAAGGTAAAGGCTCACTTTTAGAAAGTATCTTAAATTCCTTAGCAATTACTTCAAAATTGCCTGTAGCTATATTAGGATTGACATTTTCAGCAGGCCGCTCTTTTACTATACCTATAACTTCTAAAACATCTTCTAAAGATAATTTTTCTATTTTTAGTTCCTTTGGTAAAACTACTTGAACAACACCTGTTCTATCCCTTAAATCAATAAAAGTAATTCCCCCCATATCTCTAAACCTATGAACCCAACCATATAATTTTACAACTTTATTAATATATTTCTCATTTATTTTACCACACCATACCCTGTCTTTATAGGTATAATCAATTTGCTTAAGCATATTATCTACACTCCCCTTTTCTATTTCTTTATGTAAATACTATTTTTAATTTTTTAATCAAATAATTTTTTTAAATTTTGTAATAAAGTTAAGTAAGTTTGTTCTAGAGAAAAACTAATAACTCTAACATCAGAAATAGTAGTCATAAAATTATGATCCCCTATAAATCTGGGTAATATATGAAAATGAATATGTTGATCAACCCCAGCTCCCGCCGCTCTACCTACATTAGACCCTATATTATAACCATCCATATTATAGCTTATATTTAATACTCTTTTTGATAATATTATCAAATCAAAAATTTCCCGTTTTTCTTCGTCAGTTAATAACTCAATATCACTAATATGTCTATAAGGTATAATCATTAAATGTCCATTAATATAAGGATATTTATTTAACATAATAAAAGAATAAACAGCTTTATACAAAACCAAGTTTTCAACCGAAGGTTCTATATCTTTAATTTTTATATCATTATAATAGCAAAATATACATTTATCAGAAGGATTATTTTTATTATAATTCATTAAATATTCTCCTCTCCAAGGAGCATATAATATTTTTAGTTCTTTCATTTTAATTTTTACTTATTTTGTTTATATTGAGGGGGTATAAAAATATCCTCAGGGGGTTTTTTTTCTCTTACAGAAGTATCAAATAAATCATCAGATAATCCAACATTAACAGAAATATTTTCCAAATATAAAACCCATGCTAGCTTTTTATTATTAGGATTATCATAAGAGAAATTATAAATAAGAATTTTAGTAGGGAACGGTCTTCCATCATTTATATAACTTATACCCTTATACACTACCTCTATACCAGTTTGTTCCTTAGAAAAAGGATAGAAAATAAACTTAGCAGGCAGATAATTATTAGGATCTAAATACATTCTATATCTTTCATACATTTTAGAAGTATCAATGAAACTAATAACAACTAAATTTTTTCCTTTTTCTTGGCCTGTTCCAATTTGTTCATATCCTACAACTACAGGATATAAAATCTTTTCAACTTCAGGATACCTTAATAAGGGGAAAAATGGGAAATTAACAATTAAAGGATATCTATTATCTTTAGATATATTAAGAGGATAAGGAGCATCATTTTTTAAAATAACAGTATATTCTCCATCTTTAATAGTAATTAGGATAACCCCTTCTAAAGATGAATGATAAACAAATTCAGTTTCTATGCGTAAATAATAAGGTTCCTTATAAAATATTTTTCCTTTACCAATTAAAGGGATATCTTCTTCTTTAGCTGCTATTTTTTTAGAATCCTTAGATACATCTTGAGCTCTAAATTCATAATCTATAACCATATCCTTTATTTTTGTATATTTTCCAATATAAACTTTTTTAATATAATCAAATGCAGCATTATAAGTAAAACTATTAATTTTTAATAAAAATATAAAAAAAATAAGGAAACTAAAAAGATATTTTTTATTTAACATATAGCCTTAAATTATAACCTCCATAATTATTTTAGTTAATATAAAAATTTCATAAAAATCAAATTCTATTAATAATAAAAGAGGATACACTAAATATAGCTTGATCTATTTCATACCAATCATATAAAGATAAGAATTCTTCATTATACTCAAAATAAGTATCTCTAGGGGTCCTAACAGCATTAGAACTCATTAAAAATTTTCCTTTAAAAAATAATTTTACTTTATAAATCCTATCAGCAACTCCTACAGGAATATACATATTCCCAACCAATTGAGAACTTTCCATTAACATATGAAGCAACTCATTACCGTCTGTTAAATCAAAAACCTTTAAAACCAATTTATCAAAATCACTAATATTATTTACTTCCCAATAAGCAAATATCCAATAAGGATCAATAGGTAACAAATAAATATAATCTTTATTATATCTGCTAGGAAGATCTTGAATAAAATCACTTTTTAAGCTTTGCATATTAATTAGATTTGCTTGTTCAAAACTACTTTTAAGAGTATCTTTAAAAGAATAAACAAAATCTAAATTAACTCTATTTTCATTAAACAAAATGTTATTAGTATCTAATTTTAAAAATTCTTCATTAATATTATTTATTTCCTGTTCTTCCATAACTTTAAACCATCTATAAATTGTACTCTTTGAGATTTTATATTCTTCAGATATTCTTTTTATACTCCAATTATCTACTTTGAATCTATACCATAATATTTTAGCTAATTCTGGTAAATCTTTTTTCTTTCGCATACAAATACCCTCCCATAAATAACTATATTAATTCAACATATTATTAATAGAATTTAATTTAGCTTTAACAATCCCTATCATTAATCCTTCTTTTCCATAAATAACAATAATATTATTTTTAAAACTCCAACTAAAAATTATTCCATTTTCTAACTCTTCATAATAATTATTTATGTCTTTTATAAATTCATATAATTCAGATAAATAACTTATATTTTTATCTTTAAAGACACTATCATTACTAAAATAATCCCCAAAATTACTATCTTTAATAACAGCTACTCCATCAATCTTAGGATTATTAATAATATTAAAAATATCCATAGATACTTTATCTAATTCTTGATTTTTATTCAATTTAATTTCACTTTCTTTAATAGGACTTTCTTTAATAGGAATTAAATCAAGATTTAATTCCTGTTTTAAAAATTGATCTACTTCAGATTTTATTTCTTTACTTAATTCTAAATCATTTTGTTTAATATCTTCTTTTAACTCAACTCCTTCTTTAAATTCAACTGATTCAATATTTATGTCTTCCATACTACTAATTTCTGTATTAGCAATTCCATCTAAATCATTGCTACCTATACTATCTAAATTAATATCATCTAAATTAATATTATCTAAATCTAAAGAATCTATATCTAAATTGAGATTTATATCTACATCAACTTTTTGAGCTTCTTCAAAAAATATCTCTTCATCTATATCTATTTTTAATATATCTTTATCTTTTTGTTCAAAAATTTTCTCATCATAAAAAATCTCTTTTTTAATTTCTTCTTTTGTATCTGGCAATCCTATTTTTCTTATTTCTTCTACTTTTCCAATTTCATTTAGTTCCTTATCTAGTATTTCTTTATTAAATATATCAACTCCATTCATTTTTTGTTCTTCTTTATTATCAGATAAAAATTGTTTTTGTGATTCTTCCTCGTTTAATATTAACTCTTTTTGTAAATTAATAGCAGCTGGATTAGCATCAGCTACTTGTGAAAAATCTATTGAATCTATTGAATCTATTGAATCTATTGAAATGCTTCCTAAATTTTCAATCTGTTCTATTTCCTGATTAATTGTTTTTTCAGCATTTACTTGCTCAATTTCTTCGGTTATTTCATATTGCTTATTATCAATAATATTTTCTAAATCAAAAGTTGTTTCTATATTGCTAATATCAATATTAGCTAAATCATTTCCAAGTAAATTAGATAATTCTAATTCATTTATTTTTTTCACTTCATCCTTATAAGTATTATCAAATTTTTTTATACTATCTTCTTCAAAAATATTAACTAAATTGCTATCCTTATTAAAACCACTTTTATCTAATTCTTTACTATATTCATTATCAACAAAAGAAATATTTTCCTCAATTATTTTTTGGCTATTATCTTCATCCTTAAAAACAATTTCTTCTTTTATTATCTCATCTTTAATTATTTCTTTTTGACTAATATCGTTATAATTACTATCAAGTCCAATATCATTAGCTTGATCTTTAAAATCATATGTAGCTGTTTCCTCTTTAATAAATAATTCTTGTTTTATATCAAAATTTAAATTAATCTCTTCTATATTTAAGCTAATGTCTTTTAAATTAACGTTTTCTATTTTTTGTATTACATCTTCTTCCTTTTCCAATTCATTTATTATACTAAAATCTATATCTAAATTAAATTTATTTTTTTGATTATTATCAATTATTTCTAGTTTTTGTTGTTCATTAATATCTTTAAATTCTTGGAATTTCTCAATTTGTTCTAATTTCTCAATCATTTCTACTTTCCCAATTTGTTCAGACTCACCAACTTGTTCTAACTTCTTAGTATGCTCTGAATTCTCAATTTGCCCTAATATTTGGTTAATTTCTTCAATTTTCCTTAATTTTTCAGTTTGACTTAATTCCCCTACTTGCTCTAACTCTTCAATTTGCTTCACTTCTTGCTTTTCCTTCTCTATTTGTTCTATTTTATCTGTTTGATCTAAACTTTCAATCTGTTTTAAGTTTTCTATTTGTTCTATTTTCTCAGCTTGTTCTACTTTCTCTTCTTGTTCTAAACTTTCAATCTCTTTTAAGTTTTCTATTTGTTCTATTTTCTCTTCTTGTTCTATTTTCTCTTCTTGTTCTAAACTTTCAATCTCTTTTAAGTTTTCCATTTGTTCTATTTTCTCAGCTTGTTCTACTTTCTCTTTTTGTTCTAAACTTTCAATCTGTTTTAAGTTTTCCATTTGTTCTATTTTCTCAGCTTGTTCTACTTTCTCTTCTTGTTCTAAACTTTCAATCTCTTTTATTTTCTCAACTTGTTCCATACCTTCAATTTGTTCTATTTTCTCTGTTTGTATTAAGCTTTCAATTTGCTCTAAAGGCTGTTCTATCTTTTTAATTTGTTCCAGCTTCTCAATTTGGTCTATCTTTTCAACTTTTTCTAAGTCTTGAATTTGTTTTAAATTTTCAGGTTGTTCTAATTTTTCATGCGATTCTTTTAGTTGATCCTTTTCAGTTTCAATTACTTGAGATAATTCAGAAGCTTCCTGTTTTACTTCAATATGCAACTTAGTAAATTCATCTCTTAACTTTTGTAGAAAAACATTAAAATTAAGCAATTCATCATAAATAAAATTAATAACAATATAATTATTAAGTATGCCTAAATTATTATCATTAAAAATTATTTGCTTAAAATAAGGGTCTAAGGAAGCAAAAATCTTTTCATATATCCTTTTTACTTTATTAATTTTCTTAGGCTCTTCAGAATAATATTTTTTTTCTTTAAAAGAATTAATTATATCCATTGGATTATCAATAACTAATTCAATTTCATTTCTTTTCTTTTCGTCTTCAAAAGGAATTATTTCATTAATATTAGATATTAACTTTGCTTTTAGTTCAGTTTTTATTTTAACTAATTGCTCCAAATTTTGATTTACATTTTCAATAATAATATTAATCTCATTTAAATTTAAAGTTTGTAATAAAGCAATATCTTGAGATTCTAGATTATCAAAAAACGAATCTTTTTTAGCAGCATATTTTTTATAAAACTCCAAAATATTTAAAAACTTTGTTAAATTATTATTAAATAACTCCAATTGAGTTTGATTAAATATACTATAAGAAATTTCTTTAATAAAATTAACAAATTCAGAATCTATAAAATAATTAAATAAAATATTAACTGAAAAAAGTTTAGGTAATTCTAGGATTTCTTGATTATAAAAAATATCATTATTAAAATTAAGGATATTAATCACAACTATCCCCTTTTATAATTTTATAAAGTTTTTTAGTTTATCCTTCTTATTTTAATTAGATTTTCTTTATTAAATAAAAAATTATTGAATAATAGACATTAACTGATTATATAGTTCAAAATATTTTTTACTACTAGTATTCCAACTAAAATCAAGTTTCATTAATTTTTTCCTAAACTCAAATATAAAATCTTTATTTTTATATAAACTATGAGCTTTTTTAAGTGCTTCAAATAATAAATCAGAATTAGCTTTTTCTATGAGTATCCCTGTTCCATTAGCTCTATCTTCAAATATATCAATTACAGAATCTTTTAATCCCCCTGTTTTAGTAGCAATAGGAATAGTACCATACTTATAAGAAATCATCTGAGACAACCCACAAGGCTCAAATCTAGAAGGTATTAAAAAGAAATCAGAAGCAGCATAAATTTTCCTAGCTAAATCCTCTGAAAATTTTATATTAACACTAACAAATTTAGGGTACTCCACAGCTAACTTTTCTATCTGCTTTTGAATATCTATATTCCCTGTACCTAAAACAACTAAATAAGCATCTATAGAACTATCCATTAATTTCTTAAAACTATCATAAAGTATATCAAACCCCTTTTGATAATCTAATCTAGCCACTACCCCAAATAAAGGAATATCTAAATCATAATTATCTAAATTATCCAATAATTTTAAATCCATTAAAAGCCTTAATTTATTTTCTTTTTTACCTTCATTTACATTATTAATATCATAATTTTTATATAAGCTATTATCAGTTAGTGGATTCCATAATTCATAATCAATCCCATTAAGAATTCCAACTAATTTATGAGAATTTAATTTAAGGATATTTTCTAACCCCATACCAAATTCCGAATAATTTTGAATTTCATTAGCATAATTAGGACTAACAGTAGAAATTATATTACTTAACTCAATAGCACCTTTCATTAAATTTATCTTAGAATAATACTCACATTTATCTAAAATAAACCTTTTAAAATCAGTATCTATATTTATATTATCTAATATTTCTTTTGAAAAAATCCCTTGATAAGCTATATTATGAATAGTAAAAATAGTCTTATTAGTTAAATTTAAATACTTAAGATAAAGAATAGTAAAAGAAGTGTGCCAATCATGACAATGTATAATATCATAATCACTTTGCTTAATAAAATCAACTACAGCTAAATTAAATACTAAATATCTAAAAAACTCATCTTCAAAGGGTTTCCCAGTTTTATCTAAATAAATTCCTTCCCTTTCAAATAACTTCTCACTTTTAAATAAATATACTTTAAAATTATTATTACCAAAATTTTCTACTTGATAAATTCCATAACTATTATTTAATAGTTTATTTTCTAAAATTTTAACTAATTTTAAATCTTGATTATAAAATTTTTTATAAAGGCTATCAGTTAAACTTCCATAATAAGGTAAAATAACATCTACTTTAGAATATTTAGATAATTCCTTAGGTAAAGAACCAATAACATCAGCTAAACCACCAACCTTAGCAAACGGAACCATTTCCATACTTACCATTAAAATCTTCATACTCTTAACCCCCTTTAATTTCAATTAAACTTACTAAAATATTCCCTAATTTCATTTAAAATTTCTTTCAAAAAATATTATATATATTATAATTTCACATTAAAAAAAAACTTACCTTCCTTAATTAAAAAATAATTTTTTAAATAATCTCATAATTTTTTAATAGCAGGAGAAAATTATAATTTTATCAAAATAAAAATTAGCTACAATAAAAATATTACTATCGCAAATAGGGGGAAAATATGATAAATATAGAAAAAACAGAATTATTAAAAGAAATCGAAAAAATAGAAGATAGTACTAATATTGAAGAAGTATCAGAAATATATTTTAATAATATAAATCCTACTTTAACTAAATTAATAAAATTAGCGGGATATGCAAAAATAGAAAAAAAAGCACAAAACTATAAAATAATAGCCTATGATTCTAAAGAACTAAAAGAATTCTATGATTTTTTAGGGATGTATGGAGTACTCAATTTAGGGCATTGTAATGAATATATAATAAAAAAAGTAAAAGAACAAATGGATAATTTATGTATGACTTCTAAAGTTTTTCTAAATAGTAAATACGCAGCACTAGCTAAATTATTAACAGAATTAACAGGTTTAAAATACTTATTTTTAGTTAATTCAGGAACAGAAGCAATAGAAGGAGCTCTAAAATTAGCTATGGCATCTACTAAAAGAAAAAAAATAATATCTACCTATAATTCTTACCATGGTAAAACCTTAGGAGCACTTAGTGTAAGCGGTAGAGAGATCTATAAAAAATATCTTAACCTATTACCAGATATATACTTTGTTGAATATAATAACATAGAACAAATAGAGCAAATAGCAGATAATGAAACAGCAGCCATTATAGTTGAACCGATCCAAGGAGAAGGAGGAATAATTATTCCTAACGATAATTATTTACCAAAGCTAAGAGAAATATGTGATAAAAATAACTGTCTATTGATAATAGATGAAGTTCAAACAGGTTTAGGAAGAACCGGTTACCTTTTTGAATACCAAAGATACAACATAAAACCAGATATATTAGTATTAGCAAAAGCGTTAAGTGGAGGAGTTATCCCAATAGGAGCTATCTTAGGTAATGAAAAAGCGTGGGAAATTTTTAATGAAAACCCACTCTTTCATACCTCAACATTTGGAGGTAATTCCTTATCAATAACAGCAGCCTTAGAAACTATTAAATACACTATAAATAATGATTTACCAAAACAAGCCCAAGAAAAAGGAGAATACTTTTTAAAAAATCTAAAAGAACTTCAAACTAAATATCAAGATATAATAAAAGATGTAAGAGGAAAAGGATTAATGATAGGGATAGAACTAATTAATGAAGAATATGCAGCTTCTATTTTCTCCTATTTAATCCAAAATGGAATCATAACTGCATACACTTTAAATCAACCTAAAGTAATTAGAATAGAACCACCACTTACTATTGAATATCCAATAATAGACTTATTTCTAAAAGAATTCAAAAATTCATTAGATTACACAAAAGAATTATTTGAAATACAATAAAATAAATTAAATTTAAGAAAATCAATAAATTAAGAAGGATATAGGCTAAAATTATATAAATATAATAATGATGCTATAAGCTATATAAAAAGTTATATTAAAAAATAAAATTAAATAAAAAGCAAAAACCAAGATAAAAAGCAAAGCAAAAGGAGGGATAAAAATGGAAGTATTAAAAGTATCATCAAAATCAAAACCGCAAGCAGTAGCAGCTGCTTTAGCTGCAGTAATCAAACAAGGTAATAAAGTAGAAGTACAAGCAATAGGAGCAGGTGCTATTAATCAAGCAGTAAAAGCAATAGCAATAGCTAGAGGCTACGTAGCACCATTAGGATACGAGCTAGTAGCTATCCCTGCTTTTACTGAAGTCCAAATAAACGGAGAAGTTAGAACAGCTATTAAGTTCATAATCAAATCAATAACCCCCTAAGAAAATATTAACAAAAATTTATATATACTTCTTTAAAAATATTAAATATATAACAATACAAACTTAAACATGTAAAGCTAATTATTCTGTAAAAAAAATTTTCTTAGGATAAACAGGAATAGTTTTATTTATAATAGAAGGTAATAAATTTTTAATATAATAATAATTTAGGGAAAGGAAGCGGGTGTGGCGGAACTGGCAGACGCGCTATCTTGAGGGGGTAGTGCCCTCTAAGGGCGTGTGGGTTCAAGTCCCACCACCCGCATTAACATCATTATGACTCTAATTAGTAAAAACCAACAAATATACGATAAAGCCTCTAAAGTGTTAGTAGGAGGAGTTAATGCTCCCATACGAGCATTCTCTTTAATCGGAATAACTCCTATTTATATAAGTTCAGCTGTTGGCCCCTACTTAACTGATTTTGATAACAAAAACTATATTAGCTTTATATCAGGCTGGGGTTCCATTATTCTAGGAGATGCATACCCAGATGTTATTAATAACTTAAAAAAACAATTAGAAAAAGGCATATATTATGGCTTATCTAATGAATATGAATATCTACTAGCAGAACTAATATTAGAAGCCTTTAATTTTCATGACATGGTAAGATATACAAATAGCGGTACCGAAGCTAATATGTTAGCTATAAGATTAGCTAAAGCTATAACAGGTAGAAATAAAATAATAAAATTCGATGGAGGGTATCATGGTAGTATAGATTACCTACTAATAGAAAGTGGAAGTATGGAATTTGGAGAACAGATTCCATCATCTGCAGGAGTATCCAAAAGATTAATCAAAGATACAGTTAGTCTACCCTATAATGATATAGAGATTTTAACAGATTTTTTAAATAAATATGGTAATGATATAGCAGCCATAATAGTTGAACCTATTCAAACATCAAATATGTTAATAAAAGCAACAAATGAATTTCTAATAAAACTAAGAGAATTATCTACTAAATACTCTATTATATTAATATTTGATGAAGTTTCAACAGCTTTTAGAATCAGTTACGGAAGTTGTACAGATATAAAACCAGATATAACAGTTATTGGGAAAGTAATAGGTGGAGGCTTCCCAATTGCCGCTATTTTATCTAAAAAAGAATTCATGGAAGTTATGGCACCTATTGGAAGTATGTATCATAGTGGTATTTTCACAGGTCATCCTATATCCACTTTCACAGGATATCAAGTATTAAATATAATAAAATCAATTGACAATTTTTATAAAAAACTAGAACAACAAACTTTACGCTTTACTAATATTATCAATCAGCTAAAAGATCATTTACCAACAATAAATATAAATCATGTTAATTCCATGTTTAGTTTATATTTTTCTAATAAAAAAGTAGAATCAATAGATGATATAAAAGAACTAGATATAATGACATTTATAGATTTCTATAAATTAGCATTAGAAGAAGGTGTTTTATTTGCTCCACATCCAACAGAAACCAATTACCTAAACTTTGCACATGATGCTAAAATACTAGATCTAGTAGCAGAAAAGCTAATGAAAATATCCAATAAATTAAATTATTAACTCTAAACTAATAATGATAAATCATTATTAACATAACTCAATATTCTTATAAATGATTAACAATCTTAGTAATTATATCTCAAATAATTATGAATTAATATCAAATGTTTTAAAAGAGAATAAAATAATAGGTTTCCTAGTTATTGAAATATCTAATTCTAATCAAATAAAAGAATTATACGGAAAAGAATTTTATAATAAACTCTTTAGTTTAATTATAAATTTTATTTACAATTTAAAAGGAAAAGTATATAGATCCGAAGATTTGGTTTTCATAAATGATTTAAAGGATAATCAAATAGTAATATTGTTAATTTCTAAACCAAGAAAAAAAGAAGAATTAGATATGTATAATCTAAAAATAGCCGCAGTTAGAATAATTTCTGAAATAAAATATAATCTGTTTTCTATAAACGAATTCAAAGAAATTATTAAAAATATAATAGATTCCTTAAGTTATGGATATTGTATTATAAAATACGATGATATGAAAGACATAAAAGACATAATATTCGATGCTTTTAGAGAATCATATATTAGACAAAAATTTGACGAATTAAATGATAAAATTATATCTATGGTATCTCATGAATTAAGAACCCCATTAACATCTATTAAAGGTTTTGCAGAAACTATTATCCAAGAAGACTTAGAAAAACCAGAAATACTAAAGTTCGTTAATATAATCTATAATGAAGCAGATAGACTAAACAGATTAGTTAATTCTTTATTAAATTTATCTCGATTAGAATCAGCTAAAGTAAATTTTAATATAAAGAAAATTGATATAAAAGAAATCATTGAAAATGTTATTGAATTAATGTATCCCAAAATGAAAAATAGCAACATAAAATTAAATAGAGATTATGATGATGATATAATTTATGAAGTTTTAGCAGATGAAGATAAAACTGAACAAATTATTATAAATTTAATTGATAATGCTATAAAATACTCTCCTAAAGGTGGCACAATAACTATCGGCATAGAAAATAGAGAAACAGAAGTTTTAGTATATATAAAGGACACAGGGATTGGGATTCCGGAAAATGAAAAATCAAGAATTTTTGAAAAATTTTATAGAACAACAATCTCAAGCTCAATAACTCAAGGAACCGGCTTAGGATTAGTTATTACTAAATATTTAACAGAAGGTCAAGGAGGGAAAATCTGGTTTGATAGTCAAGAAAACATAGGCACAACTTTTTACTTCACTTTACCAAAACCACTAAATTAAAATAAAAAAACAAAAAAACTAATTAAAATAAAAAAATCAAAAAAATAAGGAGTGTTTATTATGAAAATCACTAAAATTGACATAAATACTCTAAAAGAAATTTCCAATGTAATAAGAAGAGATATTTTAATTAGTACATATACAGCAGGTAGTGGACATCCTACTACTTGCCTGTCAGCAGTAGAATTATTAGTTAGTTTATTTTTTAACTACTTAGTATTTGATAACGAGAATTTTGGGAGTATACATCAAGATGAGTTTATATTATCAAAAGGTCATGCTGCTCCTTTACTATATTCCATTTATAAACACACAAAAATAATAGATGAAGATTTAAATAATTTAAGGAAATATAAATCTTTATTAGAAGGTCATCCATCTGTTAGGTTAAAAGGAGTAAAGTATGCTACAGGTTCTTTAGGACAAGGATTATCTATCGCTTTAGGTGCCGCTTGGAGCAGAAAATATAAAAATTTACCATCTAAAGTTTATGTATTAGTAGGTGATGGAGAATTAGCAGAAGGTAGTATATATGAATCTGCTAATTTAGCTAGCTTTTATAAATTATCTAATTTATGTGTTATAGCAGATATTAACAGGTTAGGGCAAAGCGGACCAACGATGTTTGAACATAATTTAATCGAATACCAAAAAAGATTTGAAGCTTTTGGATTTAACGTTATTCTAATTGAAAATGGACATGATTTTAATTTAATTAATCAAGCATTCGAATTATTTATAAATGAATACTCTAAAACTAATAAACCTACTATCATTTTAGCCAAAACATATAAAGGCAAAGGTGTATCTTTTTTAGAAGATAAACTAGATTGGCATGGAAAACCTATTACCAAAAAAGAAGAATTAGAACTAGCTTTGAAAGAAATCCCTAACCCTAATATAAATCCTTCTGATTTTATCAATTATAAAAGCTATTCTGTTTTAAATGGAATAACTTCTATAGAATTAAAAATAAATGAAATAGAAAATAAATTAGAATCTTTTATAAAGGATTTTTATTTAAAAAATAAAGATAAAAACATAGCTACAAGAGAAGCATTTGGTAGAGGATTAGAATTTTTAGGTTCATTAATAAATAATCTAGTTGTAATAGATGGAGATGTTAAAAATTCTACTTATACTTTATATTTCGAAAAAGAATTTAAAGATAGGTTCATACAAAGTTATATAGCAGAACAAAGTATGGTAGGTTTTATGTTGGGGTTATCAAAGAATGGTTTTATTCCAGTAGCTTCTACATTTGGAGCTTTTCTAACAAGAGCCTACGATTTCATAAGGATGATGAATTATTCACAACCAGAGTTAGTTATATTATGTGGTACTCATGCTGGAGTTTCAATAGGAGAAGATGGTCCATCTCAAATGGCTTTAGAAGATATATCTATGTTTAAACCCTTATTTAATACAACCATAATTTATCCATCAGATGCTATCTCTACTTTAAAATTATTATTTAATGTATTTATAGATTACTTAAAAGGTAATTTAAGGGGAGTAGTTTATTTTAGAACATCTAGACCAGCTACCTCTATTATATATGATTATAATCATAACTTTAAAATAGGGGAAAACACAATTATAAAAGAAACTAATAGTAATGTTAAAAAAATAGGGATAATTAGTGCAGGGGTTGTTCTTCATGAAGCTATTAAAGCTTGCGAAAAACTAGAAAAATCGGAAAATATATCATTTAGATTAATTGATTTTCACACAATAAAACCAATTAAAAATATAGAAGAACTAATAAAAGATGTAGAAAATTTTATAGTTTTTGAGGAACATAGTAAAGATGGAGGTATAGGAGAGTCAATTGCACCGCTTATAGTAAATAAAGTAAAATATTTTGAAATAATAGGAGTAGATAGCATCCCTGTTAGCGGTAGTCCTAAAGATTTACTTAATTATTTTAAACTAGATAGTGATTCTATTTATTTAAAAATTAAATCTTTAAAAAGTATAATATAAAACAAAATATCAAAAATCAAAAATTATGATAAATCAAAACCAAAACCAAGAACAAAACTTAAATCAAGAAATAAAAAAAACAGAAAAAATATTACTAAAAGGAGTAAGTAAATATTATAGAACAGAAGGAGAAAAAGTTTTAGCTTTAAATAATATTAATTTATGCATATATGAGGGTGATTTTATAGGTATAATGGGGCCAAGTGGTGCAGGGAAAAGTACTTTATTATTAATTATAGCTACTATAGAGCGTCCATCCTTTGGGGAATTATACATTGATTCAATTCCTACAAGTGATATGCTAGATAGTGATTTACAATTAATAAGATTAAATAAAATAGGGATGGTATTTCAAGATTATTATCTTATTTCATCGCTTAGTGCTTTAGAAAATGTATTACTTCCTTTAGAAATAAGTAATAAATTTAATAATCCAGTAAAAAGAGCAAAAGAATTATTAAAAATGGTAGGCATAAAAGAAAACAGATTTAATGATAATATTAATAAGTTTTCAGGGGGAGAAAAGCAAAGGATTTCAATAGCAAGAGCTCTAACAAATGATCCAGATATAATTATAGCAGATGAACCTACCGCAAATTTAGATACCAAAAACTCTAAAATAATAATGGATATATTTACTAATATTAATCAACATCTAAAAAAAACTATAATAATAGCTACTCACGACCCTAAAGTTCTAGCTTTTACAGAAAAAATATATTTCATTAATGATGGGAAAATATCTACTTAATCAAATATGATTAATAAATAATTACTAATGAGTAAAATTTTAAAAGAATTTCAAATTGATAATGAAATTAAAGAAATAATATTTTCTACAATTAATGATTATTTTATGTTATCGTATAAAGATAAGGTATTATTAATGTGTTCTGGAGGTCCAGATAGTACTTTTTTATTGTTTTTTTTTACCTATTTTTAAAAAGTAAGTATGATTTAAAAATTGGGGTCTTTCACTTAGATCATTTAATCAGATCTGATTCATATAAAGAACTAGATTTATTACTAAAATATACCAAAGAATTTAATATAGAATTTTTTTCTATAAAAGAAGACGTAATAAAATATTCAAAAGATAACAAATTAAATTTAGAAGAAGCAGGGAGAATATTAAGATACTCATCAGCTTTAAAAATAGCTAAAAAACATAACTATAACAAATTAGTTACTGCTCATAATCTTAATGATTTAATATCTTCTTTTTTTATTAATTTTATTAAATCTAATCATTATTTAAATTTATTTAATTTAAATCCAATTTTTGATTTAAATAATATAGTAATTATAAGGCCGTTATTATTTATTCCAAAGCAAGAAATACAAAAAACTTTAGATATTAATAAAATAAACTATATTTTAGATAAAACCAATACAAACCCTAAATACCTTAGGAATTTCATAAATATGAATTTTACTAATAACTTTATTAACGCAATGCTATCAAAAACAAGTATCTTAAAAAACTACTATTTTTTTAAAAATGTTTTTAATTTCATTAAAAATTATAAAGATGCAATTATAAATATAGCTAAAACAAAGTACATTTTAGATATACTATTTATAAAACTAAACGATAAGTATGATAACTTCTTAATTACTGAATCCATTTTTTTTAATTTAAAAAAATTCTTTAGTGAAGTTTATAGTAATTTCAAAACCATAAATATAAACTATGAAAATATAAAACTATTAGTAGAAAATAAAGTTTATAAAATAAATATTATAAAAGATTGGTTTTTATTAAATGATATACAAAATAAAAATACAAAATTTATATTATTTAAGGCAAAGTTTAAATTCTATTTTAAAATAGATTTATCAGAAATTAATAAAACCAAAAAAGAAATTCAAATTGAAATAAGTAATTTAATAATAAAGATAAAATCAGTTGAAAAAATTTATAATTTAGAAAGCTTTTTAAAAGAAAACATAGAAAACTTAAAAGAAAAATCTAAAGATATAAATTATGCTTTTGGATTTTGTTTTGATAAAATAATTATAAGGAACTGGAAGGAAGGAGATTATTTTAAGCCATATGGACTTAATGGGAAAAAACAAAAATTAAAAAAATTTTTTATAAATAATAAATTTAAGGAGTATGAAAAAAGTCGGACATTAATTTTCGAAGATCAAACCGGCATCTTTCTATTATTTAATTATATTAATAAAATAAAAAGAGGGAGAGAATTATTTAATAATTTAGAATTTTTAAAATTTTTTAAAGAAAATAATGGAGTTAATTTTATAGAAATCTGGGTATATGAAAAAGAACAATAAAAAATTAAATATAAAAGAAATCATAATAGACATAGGGTTAGATGAAGTAGGTAGAGGCTCATTATTTGGCCCCTTAGTTATAGCTTCATTTATGATAATTAAAATTGATAATAAAAATCCTTATCAAAAAATTGAACTAAAAGATAGTAAAAAACTAACTTATAATCAAAGATTAGATTTATTTAAAAAAATAATAAATATAATAAAAAATAATAAAGATATTTCTAAAATCTATTTTTGCTTCATTTCAAATGATATCATAGATAAAATCAATATACTAAATGCAAATTTACTAGGGTTTGAAAAATTAATTATTCAAAATTTAAAAAATATTTTAAATAATAAAGTAATTGTCAAAAATATAAATAAGGTAAAACATATTAATTTTTATATAGATGGAGATAAAAAACCTAAGGATATAGAAAATAAAATTCAAGAATTTTTAAAAACTTATCATAGTTTTGAAATGCTAAAAAATAAAATAAATATATTAAATTATATTAAGGGAGATAGTAATATAAAGGTTATCCAGGCAGCAGCGATTTTAGCCAAAGTAACAAGAGATAAATACATACAATATTTATCTAAAAAATATCCAATTTATGATTCCCGCTATAATTTATATAATAACAAGGGCTACTATGAAGAAGCTCATATTAAAGGTATAAAAAATTATGGTTTAACAATTTACCACCGGAAATCCTTCTTAAAAAAATATCTTCAACAAACCCTTTTTTAAGTAATATGATTCTTCGGAATTATACAATGCTAGTTAAGTTAGCAGAAGTATTAAGCAATAGTAGGATTTACAGAAGTTTTTTCAAATAACTTCATAACAGGAATAATAGCTATATTAGCAAATAATTTAGTAAGTCCAATATCCTTTAATTTATTAGCAATAAAGTCCCAGGCTCCAATTAAGCCTAAGATTCCTCCTACTATAGTTCCGACAGCTGCACCTACTGGTCCCCCTATAGCTGTTCCAATAGCAGCTAAAGCAACAGTTCCACCTATATCTAACACTTTTCTTATAATCAAATCAGCCAAATCAACTCCTTTTTCTTGTATAGGTTTATTGCTTATCAATATGTCCACAACTTGCTTAATAGATAATATAGCATCTAGAGCTTTTCCAATAATACCTGCTACCTTAGCAAATGGTCTTAATTTAGTCATAATTTTTTTAGTCATATCTGAAAGCATCTGAGTTACTTTATTATTTAATATCTTTTTTATTGCTGGGAATTTTTTAGCCAATTCTTTTGATAACTCTGCCATTTTGGTTCCTACTTTCCCAAGTTTTTTAATTTTTTTAAATACCCTACTCACTTGTTGACAACCATCTAAAAGTCCTCTTATAGAATTAGCTAAATCTGGAAACGCTTGTTTTAACGTAATTACTCCATTTACTACATCTTCCAAATCTGTTGTTTTTTGTAATAATTCCATTGTTTTGTTTAAAGTAGTAGCTTGCTCAATAGAAGATACTTTATTACTTGCTGCTTCTAATATCTGAATTATTTGGTTCTTAATCTCTTCTGCTTTAGATTTTAATTGATTTTCATCTACCTCATTTGCATTTTGGTTACTCTCTAGTCTATTTGCTAAATCCAAAATATCTTCTTTATTTTCCAGTTTATTTGTTTCTATTGAAGATAATGCGCTTTCATAATTAGAAACTAAACTTCCTTGTTTTCTCAAGCCTTCTTTTAAATCCGCTCTATAAGAAACATTATCTTTTTTATTTGTTTTATTTTTATTCCTGTTTATATTTTGATTATTATCAATAATAGCATAATCAGAAATACTTGGTCTAAAATCTATACTATCTATTCATCCTCCCCCCAACATTTTACTATTAATAATATATTTCATTTTTTATTTTTTAAACCTAAATTAAAAAAAAAATTAACAAAAATTTTACAAAATTAAATAACTCTATAACATCTAAAGCAAATCCTTTTCTGAAGTAAAAAATATTATTTATTCAAAATAGAAATAAAAAATATTAGAAAAATCTGAATTATTTTACTTATAGAATAGTCAGCTTAAGCATTGAAATTTGGAAGCTTGATATAGCAAACAACAGTTCGTTTTTACTACATCCACATCTTTAAAAGCTGCTTTAAAAGCTTGATTTCCTCCTGTTTTATTCTCTACTGATACCTAACAAGCCCTATTTCATAATATTCAATTTCCATTTCATATATACTTCTTGCTAGTGTTTGTTAAAAATCGCTTGATACTTTTAGAATAATAAAGCTTTTACCACCAGGTAGTGGAGTTCCACTATATCTCATCAAACTCAACTTATTATTCTCCATAAAATATTCTAAAATATTATTTACTACAACTAATTTGACTTTTAATAAAGAAGCAATAACAAAACTATCTGTATTTCCTTCTTTTATTAACTTCTTTAAATTGTTTAAAAATTCCTCAAAATTTTCAATATAAACTTTATAATAATTAAACAATAATAAAGGTTTAACAATAATGGAAGAAAATATTTCTTCACTTAGCCATTTTATATCAATTAATTCTGCATTACTTTTAGATAAATCTTTTAAAATATTAACAATATTATCTTTATTAGGAATTATATTTTGATAATTATCTTTATTATTTTCATAAAAACTGATTAATTTTCTAACATTTAGGGTTCTATAGATATTATCATTAATATAAATGAATTCACAAAGTAGTTTTATAACAGCAGATTTTTCTTCATTAAAATCCATAATTTTATAAAATTCATTTAATTTGGGTTTAATAAGTATTTCTTTAACTTTTTGATGGAACATTCTATGTTTTTGTAAAGTAGAGTTTTCCATAATTCCTACGCCCCTTTTTATATGTACATTATGTATCTATAAATTACCCTTAATTATTAAGTATTATCTTCTTAATAATTTTAAGATTCTTCAATAAGTTCGATATTAGCACGTGGATATATTATTTCTTCATTAGTATCTAATATTTTAATTTTAGCTATTCTTACTTTAGATTCTGTAGGTATTTTAGTAGGTTCTTCAGGGAGATCTATTATTTGAGCGATTTTTCCAAAATATGGTTCTCTTATAATTCTTACTAAAGCTCCTTTTTCCAAGACAGTAGAAAATTGCTTATCTTCTATTTTTGTAAGATCTTCTATTTCATTAAGAAATGGGATAATGATTTCGGGTCTTATAACTCCAGCACGTATTTGAGTAGCTCCAGAGATAGATGCTTTTTTATTATTTGATTCTTTAAGTAAATTAAAAGTTTTATATGCCATTGAGATCTTCCCAAATCCTTCAGTAACTATTAAAGTAAATGGGATATTTTCGGTACCAGTAACAGCAACCCCTATCTCATATCCTAAAATTTCTTTAATAGTTTCTGCATCTATACCACCTGTTATTATACCTAACACTCCTAATTCAATCAATTTATCTATAATTTCTTTTGTAATATAGCTACCACCAACAACAATATCACCTTTTTCTACATTTTCCAAAAATTTTTCATTATTTATTTCATCTTGTGGGTTATTAGCAATAACTTTAATTTTTCCGATTTTTTCTTTACCTATTCCAAAAATCCCTTGAATATAAGTACCGTAGGTCTTAATGATAGCTCCGACTTTTGGGATAACCTCTTCAACTATTCCGTCTACAAAAGCAATTGTTTCTATTGGAGTTGGATCTTTTCTTATTATTATTTGCCCTGTAGAAGTAGAAATAGATTCAATAGTACCTGTGATAGTTGATTTTATTTCTTGTTTAAATAATCCGAAAAAAGAGGAATATTTAACAATAGTTTCTCCTTCTAATACTCTATCTCCTTCTTTTTTTAATAAAAATAGTGGTAGTTCTTGGGGATCAATTGCTAACTTATTAGCTGCATTGATAATATCGACAGGTCCCGGTAAAAATGCCTTAGCAATAGCATCTTCTGCATTAACTTTATCATTAACATTAACAATAACATTACCTTCAATAGGTAATTTTCGTTCTTTTTTAATAACTGTTCTTTTTAGGACTTTAAGGCCTGGTACGTATGCGTGAGCCATAAAGAAGATAAGGGATGACCCTGACGGGATTCGAACCCGTGTCTCCGGCTTGAAGGGCCGGTGTCCTAGTCCACTAGACGACAGGGCCTTTTATTTCCTTTATATTTATATTCTTCTACTTTTTTAAAAAAACTCCTCCTTTTTATCAACTAAACTAAAAAATACCATAACAAATATCAAAAAACAATTAACAATATTAATAATAATTTAATAAATTTAACAAACATTTTACAATTCCCCCCCCACTAAACACTTGACTTTTTAAAAAAAATTATTATAATATATAATAGCAAAATCAAAAACTAATTTAAAATCTAAATCATGAAAATTAAGGAGAAAAATAATATGATAAAGATTATAAAATACAAAAAAGGATTATCAATAATGGAAATACTAGTAGCTTTTACAATATTTTTAATAGCATTACTAGCAGTTGTTCAACTATTTTACTACTCTTTATCAATAGAAACAAATAGTAAAATGAAAGAAATTGCACTACAAAATCTAGGAATATTATCAAGCTACATAAAAACAGCAAACATAATAACTTTTAATGATACTTCTCCTTATTTAAGTGCTCCTAGTGGCTTACTAAACCCAAGTGGAACTTTTGTAAATCTCAATGCCGCTCCTTTGAATACAATCCAATTCGTAAAACCAAACCTATTTGAAAGAAGTATTCAAGCAAGAGTCGTATCAGATATAAACTCCTCTACATTTCCTACAACTCTTGGATATCATAGAGTCGCACTATTTAATGTAACAATAAGATGGAGAGAAAAAGGGAAATTTCAAAGTATTAATTTTGAGTTTTCTGTTAGCAGAGATATAATAAAATAATTAAAAAAATAAAAACCAAGGAGGAAAATTTAATGAAAATAAAAAAATTGAATTTAATCAATTATAAAAAAAAAGAGAAAGCATTTACTTTATCAGAAGTTTTAACTTATACTTTAATATTCTCGTTATTTACAATTCTTACCATATACACTTTTCTAACAATAAATAAAACTTATAAATTTTTATTAGCCAAAAACGAGGAATTAATAAAACTACAAAAATCAACTACACTTTTGTCAATGAATTTAGTATCAAATCCTCCAAGAGATGGAATGACTCCAGCTTATACTCTTATAATGTCTTCACCTTGGAAAATAAATAATTTTGCAAGTAGAAGAGTAAAATTAGTAGAAATCAGTGATTTTACAAACGGTAATCCCACATATGTAGATAAATTTATCTATTTTGAAGGAACCCCATTAACTGCTCCCTTTAATGATGGAAAAATATGTTTGGAAATAAGACAAGGTTCTACAGTATTACAAAGAAGAATATTAATAAATAATATAGAAGATTGTAGGTTCCAAGTTATGCAAAATGGAATAATACAAAGCTCAGCATCTTCTGACGTAACGGGAGATAATATATTAGCTATACTATACGTCCAACAAACAAAATACAATAGAAAGTTAGTTTCTTCATTTGTAGTTTCAGGCCAATAAAATAAATTAAATAAAATTAAGGAGGTGCTAAAATGATAAAAATAAAATTTAAATATAAACAAGGAAACGCTATTATATATTCCTTACTAATTGTATTCCTTATATTTATGTTAGCATTATCAATAATAAATATAACAGAAGGGCAACTGAAATTAATATCTTCCAAAGTGAGATTTTATCAAAAAATAGAAGCTGCAGATGTTGGGATAAATATTGGTGTATCCTATTTACAACAACTTATAAATTCTACGCCATCAATAATACCTAACACAAATAGAATAGATACCGACGGCTTCGGAGTAAGCACAACAAGAAGCATTAATATATCAAAATATAAAAATACTTCATTTAGTGTTAGAACCATAATATTTGACCAAGATGTTATAAATTATTACACCATAGGTGGAAGAAATTTAAACACCTTAGAAAGTGATCTACTTAATAATGGAATAAATACAGTAGCTTCTCATGACGATACAAATAATCCCGAAGGTCCCCCTTATTTAATAATATCTGAAGTAAATTCCCCTATAGGCTCTAAAGTTTATAAAATTTCCATAGTTAATTTAGAAAACTTTAATAGATTCGCTTATTTTACTAATGTAGAGCTAACTCCAACTGGTAGTCCTATTTGGTTTTTAGTAGGAAAAGATCAACTAACAGGACCTGTAAGAACAAATTCTAACATAGTAAGATGGGCAATACCAACTGATTACTATACAAATAATACATATACAAAACCAACTTTTAAAGGAAGCTTTACTTTCACAGGAAACAGAAGTTATTATACTTCAACTCCTCCTGCATCAACAGGAGGGATCCAATTATATTACTCAGGAACAGCCCCAGATACAGAAGCTAAACTACAACAAATAATAGAAGGCGGAAGCTCCAAATTCATAGGAAATAGTTCTAAAATAAATCTTACCTCAAGTATAACTTCAGAAGACGCTGTAAAAGCAAGAGTATGGCCAAGGTTGTCAACTAATCCACCACCAACTAGCACCACAGGGATATTCGTAGATGTTGATAGTAACGGTAAAATAATAAGTGGAATATACCTAAATAATGCATCTAGTAATAATGTGTTTAGTATAGATCTAAGTGGAACTAATCAAGGAACAACTGTATATCCTACATATTCAATAAAATTTAACCAATCAGATAACCCAATAATACTTTACAAAAAAGATACTGATAATAGCAGAACCTTAAATATAACTAAAGGAAGCGCCTCAACAATGAAAGTAAAAGTATTAGACATCCCAACAAATCAAATAGTTAATCTAAAAGATTTGCTAGATAATACTACAGGATATAGTAGCTTCCCAGGTGCAAATTATACAGTAAATGATCCTAAAGCAATAGTATTAGAGCAAACTGTTGGAAGTGAAAAAAGAGTAGTAGTAGTTAAATTAGCAAATAGTGAATCATTCTTCCAAAATACTATCTGGATAAATGATAATATAGGGAACCCATTAAAAAGTACCACTAAAACCGGTGGATTAAGTGGGGAATATGTAGAGCCTTTAAGTATTATAGCAAAACCTGTTTCTTCCCCTTCAAGTAGCACTGGATTTTATGACATAAGAATAAAAGGAGACTTAAAACCTTACCAACTACCGATTGGCAATAGACCAGATCCCAATAGCGATAAAAGAGTATTAGGATTATATGCAGATAGAATATTTATAAGCAGAAATGCAACTCTAAATACCACAGGAACAAATAGAGGAATTTATATATATGCTTCAATTATGGCTTTAAAAGCATATAAAAGTGGTTCAACGGATGTAGTAGATGGCTACTTCACAGTAGAAGACTATGATAGTTGGTCTTATTCATCTAATAATATCCTTCATGTATATGGTGGGATTATTCAAGGGTATAGAGGACCAGTTGGTACATTCAATGGAAGTACCCCATCTACTGGCTTTACTAAAGACTATCAATATGATAATAGATTCTCAATTGTTGCTCCTCCTAACTTCCCCACTACTGGTAATTACATAACCTACTTTTCTAAATATATAAGTAAAAGTAATGTATTTTAAAAATCTTTTAGATCTTTAGTAGCAAAAGTAGCAAAATCTTTACTACTTTTTAAAAACATAGCTCTATAATAATCCTTAAAAAATAAATCCATTAAATAATCACTTATATAAAAATTAATAAATTTCTTAGATGAGTAATTTTTACTAAGCATATAATCAATAAAATCGTTAAAAGTAGAATAAACAAATAAATCAAAAATATTTAATTTCTCCTTAGATAAATCATAATTAAAATTAAGTAAATTAGAAGTAATTTTAAAAAAATCCTGTAAATATATATAAGGGAAAGCTAATTCTTTATTAAAAACAGGCTTGATATTTAGTTTAAAAAAATAGTTCAAAATTTTTAGCCAAGAAGAATTCTCATCTAAAACAATTCCTAACCTAAAAACAACTTTATAACTATTATTGCTTAACAAATTTAAAGTATCTTCCCATTGGTAAAAATAATTAGATAATTTAGATTCTGAATAAACCCAAACAGCAGAAGGTAGTAAAAACATTAATGGATAATTCCCTATTTCAATAATATCATTTATCAACTTATTAGTAAAATCTATCCTACTTTGCCATATAAGATTATTCTTATAATTATAATTATAAAGAGAAAACAAAGCCTTAAATATATTATACCCACTAAAATTAAAAATAACATAGCTATTTAAACCTTTTATAACTTCCTTAAATTGAGAATATTTAAAAAATTTTACACTTATAAATTTTGATGTAAAATCAATATCATTTAATTCAAAAAATTTTTGTATTTTTTTATAATCAGAAGTAAATAAAATCAATGAAATATTTCTAATTGTTTTAAACTGTTCAAAATTAAAGTAAAAATATTTAATAAAACTAAGAGCCAAATATCCACCACTACCTAAGATAATTAACTCATTAATATAATTACTTTTATTAATCATTATTTAACTCTCTGTTAGTATTCTTTAATTTTTTATTGTAGTCTATATAAAAATTAATAACATTATTAAAAGCATTCTTAAATTCTAAAAATAATCGTTTATCATTATTTATTAATTCGCTGGGGCATATAAAATATAAAGCAAATAATTCGCTAAAGAATTCAGATAAACTAACCTTAGCTTGGTTTGTTGTTAGTTCAAATGAATAACTTCCATTTTGATAATTTCTAAAAGCTTGCCAAAGGTAATTAAATTTAAAGAATCTCCCATACATAGGATGGTCAAAAACATGATGCCCTAATTCATGAAAAAAATTCCATAAAGCTTTTTCCTTAATAGTTTTATATAAAATAATAGTTTTAATATTTTTATAATATAATCCTCCTAAATTTTTAATATAATTACCTTCAGGAAATATAATTTTTACTCTATCTGTTAGAATATTAAATAAAATACTTCCCATTAACTTTTTTGCTATAAAAATTATATCTTCAAAATCATTATTATCCATATATTTATTATCCATATATTTATTATCCATAACATAAGACACTAATTAATTAATCAATTTCCTTAAAAATATCATTTAATTATATCATACTCAATAATTACCTCATATTCAAAATTAACTAAATTTTTATTTATCTTATCAAACTCTATCCCTACAAGATATATCTTTTCATAATTTAAATATTTTTTAAAGTATTCTTTTTCTTTGATTTGTTTTAACGCCTTCCCTCTTTCTTTTTCATTCTCTAACACCTTAAACTCCATTATATACACTATCTTTTTATTTACTACTACTGTTAAATCTATCCTCCCTTTTGATGTATTGTCTTCTATTATTACACTATATCCCGTTGCATATATTAATCCATATATCGCTGCTGCATATACATACTCATTTTTTAATACTTCATAACTTATTGTATTTATAAACACTTCTATTTGCTTTCTTATTTCTTCCAGATTCTCTTTTATTAATGCTAATTCTAATGGCTTTGTTATATATTGTTTATAATCTCTCGTTATATAAAACAATAACTCATTGTTAAATGCTTCTCTTACTTCTCTATTTGGATAATCTAATGTATACAAAACCTCTTCATTTTCATATTTATACTCTTCTTTTATAGTTAAATACCCAATTTGAAGCATTAATGCTTCTATGCTTATATATTCTATAACGAGAGATGTATTCTCGAAGTTATATGATAATATGTCAAATTTCTCTAATATTTCACTTGTGTAATACCTCTTATACAAATATGGTAAATCAAAGTTCTTTTGTTTTATTATTTTAAATAAAAACTCCGTTCTCCCTGTCTCATACCAATAGTTCCTTATTTCCTTCTTATCTAAATATAACAACATATCAAATGGATTATATACTTTATTGCCTAAAAAATTATATCCGTTATAACGAAGGCAGTATGCGTGAGTTATATGAAATATAACGAACACAGTATGTGTGAGTTATATGAAATATACCACTCCTTTACCTCTTCTATATTTACTCCTTCTAAATACTCCTTAAAATAATTCTCTAATTCCTCTTGGGTATACCCACATATATCTCCATACCTCTTATCTAATGATATATCCTCTAATTGATTTAATCCACTAAATATTTTCATATAACTTCGGTATACTACCTCGTTATAGTGATACTTTTGCAAATTTTGAAACCCCTGTTACTATCACAAACTTTATATATTCATCTATTCCTTTTAATACTGAATAAAATTCTTTTAATGTTTTTCTTACTTCTTCTGCTTGTTTCTTATCTTCTATTACATCTAATATCGGCTTATCATATTCATCTATTAACACTACTACCTGTTTTTTATATTTCTCATTTAATTGCATTACTAATTCTTCTAACAGATATCCCCCATCTTCTTCTTTTTTCCCCATTTTTATTTCATACTTCTTATAATTCTTTTTTAATTCATAATATATCTTCTTCTTTAATTCTTCTTTATTTTCTATATCCTTTGCAAAATTTATCTTTATTACAGGATATTTTTCATTCCAATCCCATTTATTTTCTATGTATAATCCTTTAAATAATTCTCTTTGACCTTCATGTAAATATTCTATTGTAGATAATAACAGTGATTTTCCAAAACGTTTTGGCCTACTTAAAAATATATATCCTCCATTACTTATCAACTCATATATATACTTTGTTTTATCAACATATATATAATTATTTGTTATTAATTTCTTAAAATCACTAATACCAATTGGTAATTTCTTCATAAAAAACCCCTCTTTTAAATAATTAATTTCTAAATTAATATTTAAATTAAATAAAAACAAAACCCTGTTTTTAAAAATTTCAGAAACTTTAATCTATAGAGAAATACATTATAATCTTTTATAAAATTTAGTTTTAGCAAAAAGTATAATGATACCAAAGCTAAACATAAAAGCAGCAAAAATTTGACCAATATTAAAATAAAAAATAACAGGAGTACCTTCCCTATAAAACTCAACAAAAAACCTAATTAATCCATATAACATAAAAAATAAAGCAGAAATCTTACCTTTATTATTATCTAATTCATTATTTTTTATTAATTTATTAAAATAAAAATAAATAATAAAAAAAGCGACCAAATTCAAAAGAGATTCCATAAGTTGTGTGGGATATCTAACAGCATTATGTAAATATATTCCATATTCGCAATTACAAACTTTTCCATAGCAACAACCCGCCAATAAACACCCAATTCTACCAATAAATATACTAAAAGGAGCAACTATAGAAAAATTATCTAACAAACTCCAAAAATTTATTTTAAAATAACGAGATATAAAAACTAAAGAAATAGTAGAAAAAATAATAGCCCCTTGAATAGCTAAACCTGCATAAAAAAAAGCTATAAACAAATTACTAAAAAATTCCAATAAATTCCCTTTATAATATTCATAAAAATGACTAAAAATATACCCTATTTTTCCTCCGACTATTAAAGCAATAATATTAATAACAAATATCCTAAAAGCTAATTCAGCATCTATTTTAAAATATTTTGAAAACTTAATAAACAAATACAAAGAAACCAATAAATCTAAAGCCAAAATAGTACCATAAGAATATACTGTAAAATCCCCTATCTTAAATAATACAGGATACATTTAATTTAAAACTTGATTAATTTTATAATATATTTTAAATTAAGTATATTCCTCAATCTGTTTGAGTTAAATATTTATCATGTTTTTGGTCTTTAAAGTATTTATTAACCTTAGATTTAGATAGTAGTTCTTTATTAACTATATAAGTTATTTGAGATTCAGAAGGCTCAATTCTTTTAATAGTTTCTATTAATATACCATTATCTTTTAATTTTTCAATGATTTTATCTAAATCTTTACACCAGTTTTTAGCTACTTCAAAATCCATTTGTCTTTCATAATCTGTTAAATTATCAATATCTTTTTGAGTTTCAAAAACCTTAACTAATCTAAGAGAAAGCTTCCCCTCACTAAATTTAGCTTGCACTTTATAATTTGAACCATAAATAGTATCTATATAAATAACCTCACCTTTATAAAACTTCTCAATTAATTCCTGCTCAATTAGAGAATAACCAATATCTCTTAAAATATCATTTAATCTAAATTTAAGAGTATCTTTTATATATTCCAATTCTATGCTTTTTTCTATTAAGGAAACTGTATCTAAAAATTCTTTTTCTATATCCAATGCTTCCTGTTTTGTAATATATTTTTGATTTAAAATATCAGTTAATTTCATTTTTATTTTTTTAAAAATAGCTTCATAATAAGGATAATATTTTTTAAAATTAATATCAGTTTTATAAACATTTTCCAAACTATCTAATATATTTAAATATCCTTGAATTCTTTCTTTATAAGCATCTGTGTAAATAATATTATTTAATAAATTATAATATTCTAACGAGATTTGATCTTTTATTAACGTTAAATTATTAATATCTTGAATATCATCAAGATTATCTAATTTAGTTTTTATTTCATAAGAATCATCTAATTGTTTTATTTTTTGAATAAAGTTATCAATGTGTTTTAGTAATTGTTTTTTTTGTTCTTCTTGATAAAATTCTTTTTTAAGATTATCAACAGCTACAATTTCCACTTTAGAAATATTTTTAATTAATTCTTGCTCTTTTAATTTATAAGTAATTTCTAATCCAATTTTTTCAATATCTTCTGATAACTTTTCCAATTCATAAAGATTACAAGATTTTAAATCCTTGTTTAAAATATTACTTAAATTAATATTTTTATCAATTTTTTTTAGATCATTAATTTTTTCTTGAACTTGATTAAATATATTTTGATATTGAGTTAAATAAACTTGATTTTGAGATTTAAGATCATTGAAAATGTTAGTAATATTTTTAACAGAATTTTGTAAAGTTTGAAGATAATCTAATTCAGATAAATTACTAAAAATATCAGAATTAACAAGATTATCTATTTCATTTAATAATCTATTTTTTTGATTTTCTAATTCTTGCACTACATTCATATTGCTAACTATTTGTCTTAGTTGTATCAATTGACTTTTGATAATATTTCTAGCATTTTGGACATAATCATTAATGGTATTACATTGTGTAGAAAATAAT
>ENA-ORXB01000433-ORXB01000433.1-sediment-metagenome-genome-assembly--contig:-NODE-433-length-84898-cov-11.211481_pt1:82500-84898 | contig 84898 bp, 63 predicted proteins | sample MGYA00237863_ERZ511475 | MGnify/ENA primary metagenome ERZ511475 (study PRJEB26305, sample SAMN06343858) | sediment metagenome | isolation source: hot spring sediment | place: Canada... | reverse complement strand
CCCCCACAGGGGGGACGGGGGGTGCCGGATCCCGGCAATGCGCTGGATTATCATCGCTATGCGTATGTGCGGTTTAACCCGCTGAAGTACACCGACCCCAGCGGTCATTGCCCGACGCCACCAGCGAGCCTGGGGCCGAGCATCTGCATGGCGCTCTTCATCCAGCCCTCTACAATTGCTGCCGGTCCGATAACGGTGCGTGGCGACGGCAGGGGCTTCAGCAGCGCCAGCGACCCGGCCGCTTCACGCGGCTTCATCTGGATTCCTGTGGCCGAGCCGCAGCACTTCCATGCTCAGACGAATCCGTCCGGTTATCCGGTTGTTCCAATACCGCTGTCAGTCTCCACGTCGGCAAAAGGCCCGCTTGCTCATGTGCCTGTTACCGTGGAGTGGACGCACTACTTTCCCCCCAGCGCCGAGAATCGCTGGGAGGTGCGGGAGGTGAATGATACGATTGAGGTGAGCTATGATGTGGTGATCTCGGGGCCGCTGGAGGGCATAGCGCCGCGCCTCAACGGGACGGTGCGCTTCACGCCCAACGCCAGCGGCAGCTACGACTATAGCTTCGAGCGGGATGGCTTTCCGTGGGCGGAGGCGTACTACCACGACGGCACGGGCAAGGTGCACACCATCTTCCGGGACCCGGCGGTGCGGGGCAACCCGCATGATCTCTTCGCCATTGAGCGCAATCCCAGCCGTGTTCAGATAGCTGTCCGAGCTGTCGGTGTCTTGCAGTACGGACAGCCGAGGGTCAGCATCAAGAGCAGTCATGATGCATGTCGGCCAGGCGTCCCCTGTTAGGCGAAAGCGCAGCGCACGATATGAACACAGGCACACTCAGAGTCCATATTGAGCAAGGGATATGGGGTGCCATCATTGTGTTTTTGCTGGTAAAAACGTTCATCTGGATGGTCTCCTTGGGGATGACCATTATTGATTTTGGGTGGATACTCCTTTTATTTCTGCCTGTGCCCCTGCTCATCGGCGGCATAGCAGGGGCTCTGGTGTGGCGCTTGGACTCCTCCCTGACGATAAAACTTTCGTTTTGGGTGGGGGTAATGGCAATGTTTTATGGCTATTTCGTCGGTGTGGAAGTCAATTATTACCTGATTGAGCGGTTGGGTTGGGGGTATCGACTTTTCAGTATTGTTGTTCCCGGACTGGTGGGTATTCTATTTGACTTGTTTTTTGTTGGGTGCATTGGGTTGGGTCGAAAAGTTTATAAGGCACTTATAAGCGCAAGCGCAGCGCACGATATGGACGCAGGTACACCCAGAGTCCATATTGAGCAAGGGATATTGGGTGCCATCATTGTGTTCTTACTGGTAGAAACATTCACCTGGATGTTCTCCTCGGGGAGAACAACTATCGATTTTGCATGGAGACTCCTTACATTTCTACCTGTGCCCCTGCTCATCGGCGGCATAGCAGGGGTTCTGGTGGGGCGCTTGGACTCATCCCTGACGATCAAACTTTCGTTTTGGGCAGGTGTAATGGGAATGGTTTGTGGCTATTTCGTCGGTGTGGACGTCTCTGATTATCTGATTGAGCGATTGGGGTGGGGGGATCGATTTTTCAGTATTGTCGTTCCCGGACTGGTGGGTATTCTGTTTGACTTGTTTTTTGTTGGATGCCTTGGGTTGGGTCGAAAAGTTTATAAGGCGCTCACTCGTACATAAAGTGAGCCGGAGAGAGGGTAAGAGTGTTCATCGCTTAGCAGGTAATTGGGGAATCCATTCCCCGCTTTATGAAAACGGAGTTGGCTGTCAAGCAAAATAAGCGCATCAAGTACTTCGTGGGCTCATTCAACCGGGCAGCGGGAGGAGGCGGCGCTGGGGCTGTACTTTTACAACGCCCGCTGGTACGACCCGGCGCTGGGTCATTTCTTGTCGCCGGACCCCCTGCCCCCCGTGCCGGGGGGCTGTCCCCCCACAGGGGGGACGGGGGGTGCCGGATCCCGGCAATGCGCTGGATTATCATCGCTATGCGTATGTGCGGTTTAACCCGCTGAAGTACACCGACCCCAGCGGGTTTGACCCGATAGATGCCGCTTGGGAGCAAGAATTCTATAGGGTTCATGGTCGTGCACCAACCGACCAGGACCGCCGCGACCGTTTCTTCTCGATCCTCTTCCCCGGCAGTGGGCCTGACGGTTCGTGGACGCGTGCAGACTGGGTTAATTATCACGCCCGCCGAGAAGGACTCTGGAGGGGCAGCGAAACGTGGCCGGGTGCCCCGCCTGCAGGCCTTGACCGCTTTGTCGCACACCTACAGCGTCTGGCCTCGTACTATGCGCCGGGTGAGGAGAACCTGTATGCCCAAGCCATTGGCTTTATCTGGGGTGGCGTGCCGCTGGGACATGCAATCTTTGCAGCCTGGCAGATGGCAACCAACCCCG
>ENA-ORXB01000432-ORXB01000432.1-sediment-metagenome-genome-assembly--contig:-NODE-432-length-84974-cov-7.069885_pt1 | contig 84974 bp, 73 predicted proteins | sample MGYA00237863_ERZ511475 | MGnify/ENA primary metagenome ERZ511475 (study PRJEB26305, sample SAMN06343858) | sediment metagenome | isolation source: hot spring sediment | place: Canada: British Columbia... | reverse complement strand
CACCGGTTCTGGCATAGCTCCAGCACAAGGCGTCGGATTCGTGGCTGTTGACGCTCGTAGCAGTACTCTCGTGCAGCAACAGCTGCCCAGTGGCGGTACTCGTCGGCAGCGGCCAGGAGCCGCTCGATCGCAGCAGCGATTTCCGCCGCCGTTGCTGCCGTCGAAACACAAACGCCAAAGGGAAAGCGCTCGAGAACATCAGCAATTGCCGGAAGCTGACTTGCTATGACCGGAATACGTGCCATCGCGTACTCGAAAAGCTTGTTCGGAAGCGCCAGTTGGTAGCTTTCCGAAATAGGCTCAATCCAGCACCATCCAATGTCGGCTGAAGCGGTCCACTGCAGCAGTTCATCGTAGGGCACCGAGCCGAGCAAATGAACGCGGCCACGCACGGCACGTCGGGCGGCATCATTGACGAGAGCAGGCAGCGCTTCTCCATCGCCAAGGATGCAGAGGTGCACTCGTGGCAAGTACTCGAGCACCTCGATGGCTTTGTGCAAACCGCGTCCTTCCAGAACAGCACCTTGGTAGAGCACAATCGGTTCGCTGGCAGGAATACCGCACCGTTCACGCAGACGGTCGCTGCGCACCGGTTCCGCATAGAAGGGGACGTTCAGGATGACCGTCGGTGAGTGATCCAGCGGCAGAAGGCGCTCGAGTACTCGGGCATCCCGCTCACCACTAACGACAACCCGATCCACCCACCGCACCAAGACTCGCTCGTAGAGCGCAAGCAGTCGCTGCGCCAAGCGGCGATGAGCAAGCGAACCAAGACTGCTGTAGAGCTCGCGCGAATCGTAGATCACGTGTGCATTCCTCGAAAACCACCGGAGCAGAACACAGGGCAACAAGGAATACACATCCGCAGCCCAGAAGACATCCGACCGCTGCCCCCAATTTCCCCGCAACACTGCACCAACAAAATGGACCCATCGCCAAAGCATGCGCCGACGCTGAGGAAGCTTGACCGCTTGCCATTTCCAGGGCACTGAATCGGGTTGGGAGGCAATATTCCAGAGCGTGACCCCAGCAATCGGAGCCACTGTGCGGCAGATGTTCAGCGTGCGTCCATCCCGGCTTGCATCGGAAAATGCAATGATGGTGACGCGGCATTGCGGCTGCGCATCAATCGGCATATCCTCGGAGGAGCGTTTCGGCACGGTCGAGCAGGTCGACTGTCGCATCGGCAGTGGGCGATTCCGCAATAAGGCGGAGAATCGGTTCGGTATTCGACGAGCGAATATGAAGCCACCGATCACTCCAGCGAAAGCGAATCCCATCGCCTGTCCATACCTCGGATGCATCGGGAAATGCTGCTCCAAGCTTTTCCTTGACAGCTGCGAAGTTTCCATTCCATCTGAGTGTGCGTTTGTGCATCACCAGCGGTGCCGCAAGCAGGCGCTCATCCCATTCGGTGTCGGATAGCTGTGACCGAAGCGCCAATACCAACGCGATCCCAACCAGCGCATCTCGCCCGTAGTGACACGCCGGCAGGATCACTCCGCCACTCCCCTCGCCACCAACGACGGCACCACTGCTTCGCATCAGGGTCACAACATTGACTTCGCCCACAGCGGAACGCAATACTTGAGCACCGTAGCGTTGAGCGATATGCTCAACCTCACTTGTGGTCGAGGCGTTGACAACAACAACACCGCCACCAAGGAAACGGAGCACCGACTCGGTTGCCAGCACGATTGTTTTTTCTTCGCTCACCGGTTGCCCTGATCCGTGCACAAGGACTAAACGGTCACCATCGGGATCAAGCGCGGCACCGACTGTTGCGTGGTGTTCAGCGGTTTTGCGCTGCAACTGAGTAAGGTGCGCAGGCAGTGGCTCGGGCGGATGGGGAAAATTCCCGCTCCCATCGCAGAACACGGCAATCGGCTGCGCACCCAGCCATTCCATCAACGCTGGCAGTGCGCGTGAGCCACTGGCATTGACTGCATCGAGGGTAATCCGCATTCCTTCGAACGCTCCAGATGCTCGGCGCTTGGCAATAAACTCAACCTGTTCGAGAGCCGCAATGTGTTCCCCAATCGGATCGCTATGCTGCGTCCGCGTCCCACTGACCCCGGATGCAGGTGCACTGGCTCTATCGCTTTGTTGCCAGAGCATCGCTGCACGCTCCGGTAAAAGGAAAACACCATCGGCATCGAGGAACTTGAGACCGTTCCACTCGGCGCCATTGTGCGAGGCAGTCACCACCACGCCACCGGCAAGACGATTGCGTTCGACAACCAGTTGGACCGTCGGCGTTGGAACGCAGCCCAACTCCAGAACATTTCGACCGCACCGCGCCAATTGGTCAGCCACCAGCTCGGCAATCTCCCGCCCGCCACGTCGCCCATCATACCCAACTGCAAGAGCACCGTTGGGCTGCATCTGCGCAAATGCGCGTATGTGGCGGCACACCACCTCGTCGGAGAGTGCACCATCGGTCGTCGTCGCGCGCAGTCCAGAGACAGAACGAATTAGCGGCATACGGTTCGGTGTGCAATCGTCCATATCATCAGGGCTGCAAAATAGGCAGCAAGCCGAACGGTGCGCTCGTCTGTATCGGTGCGGGGATTGACCTCGACAATGTCCACAATGCGGCATGCAGGGAGCGCAACAATGCGCTCGATAATAGTTGCGACTTCATCTGGACGGAATCCATCGCTTGCTGGCGCGCTTACCCCAGGCGCATATGCCGACGCAAGCGCATCCATATCCAGCGAAAAGTGAATACCGCCGCATTCCACCAGTGAACCAACCACCTGCTCCAATGACGATGCCAGCGTATGACGGCGGATTTGCTCCAGTGTCCAGACAACGTACCCGCGTTCGAGCACGTAGCGAACATGGTGTGCCGAGGCACTGAACGCGTGGATACCGAATTCGACAAGCTGCTCGACCCGGCACGTGGCATCCTCGATCAACTCCCGGAACGGCGAACCCGAGTGGGTACCCTCCAGTGTTGGCGGTCGTACATCCAGGTGCGCATCAACATTGACAATACCAAGCCGCTGCGAGCGTGCTCCCAGTGCACGCCCATTGGGGAGCGCCACATCATGCCCACCTCCAAGCACAATTACCACCAGACCAGCATCAAGGAGTGCCCCGACGACCTCCTGTTGACGGCGATGGATTTCCTCCAACGAAAGCCCTTCGGTCCGCACGTCGCCGCAATCGAGGATCGTAGTATTCTCGGGCAGCATCGCTGTTCCAATACTTGCGGTAAGCTTTGCCAGTGCTCTGCGAATAGCAGCCGGTGCCGCGGCAGCACCCACCCGCCCACCGTTGCGACGGACACCTTCATCCTGCGGCACACCCAAGAGTGCAATGGTCGGATGCCGATCCCCCACTGCATTCACGGGGACAAGGTAATCAGCGATGCGACGATCGGCAGTTTCGGTGCGACGTACGGCCAATGGTTCGGATTCGCAGCAGAACTGGCGCACCAGATTGAGATACATCGTTCGAATCCATGGTTTGATTGGAATGCAAAAATGCCATGCCCTTGCTCCCGCTTCTGCCGACACTCTGCCCAGCATGCAGACTGATCACGACCAAGCACGTGACTCTTCTGCGCAGTGTGATAAAACCAGGTTTCCCAACCTACACGTCCACCATGCTGCTGGAGCAATCCGTAATTTCGTTGCCGTATTTCCCTGTCCTGTTTCACCCTGACATTTTCTCCGAATGGCGAAAATTCCGGTTACCTCTCCGATCGTCGAGCTCGACGGCGATGAAATGGCACGCGTCATCTGGGCGCTTATCAAGGAAAAGCTCATTCTGCCGTACCTGGACCTACCTATCGTGTACTTCGACCTTTCGATTACCAACCGTGATGCAACCGATGACCGCGTCACCATCGAAGCTGCGCACGCGATCAAGGAGCACCACGTGGGTATCAAGTGTGCCACCATTACCCCCGATGAAGCACGCGTCAAGGAGTTCGGCTTGAAGCAAATGTGGAAATCTCCCAACGGAACGATCCGCAATATTCTCAACGGCACAGTCTTTCGCGAGCCGATTGTCTGCCGGAACATTCCGCGCCTTGTCCCGAATTGGACAGCCCCTATCTGTATTGGACGCCACGCCTTCGGTGACCAGTACAGCGCTACCGACTTCGTCGTCAAAGGATCGGGAACGTTGACCATCACGTTCACTCCCGACGATGGTTCTGAGCCACAGCAGTATCAGGTGTACCGCTTTCAGGGCGATGGCGTCGCGCTCGGCATGTACAACACCGATGAATCAATCCGTGGCTTTGCGCGTGCGTGTTTCAACCAAGCCCTCCTCAAGGGATGGCCGCTCTACTTGAGCACAAAGAACACCATTCTCAAGCGCTACGACGGTCGGTTCAAGGACATCTTCGAGGAAATCTACCAAACCGAATTCAAGGAACATTTCCAAGCACGCGGCTTGACCTACGAGCACCGGCTCATTGACGATATGGTCGCCTCGGCACTCAAGATGAACGGCAACTTCGTCTGGGCATGCAAGAACTACGATGGCGACGTCCAGAGCGATATGCTTGCTCAAGGATTCGGTTCGCTCGGCATGATGACCTCGACGCTGATCACACCCGATGGCTCCACGCTCGAAGCTGAAGCAGCCCATGGCACAGTCACCCGTCATTACCGGCTCTACCAGCAAGGGAAACCGACCTCGACGAATCCGATTGCATCCATTTTTGCCTGGACACGCGGTTTGGCATTTCGCGCCAAGCTCGACGGCAATGCTGCACTGAAGCGTTTCTGCTCCACGCTCGAGCGGACCTGCATCGAAGCCGTCGAAGATGGGATCATGACCAAAGACCTGGCGCTGGCAGCCTACGGTTCAGCCATTGAGCATGGCACGCACTACCTCTACACCGAAGAATTTCTCGATGCTCTGGCAGAGCGATTACGTGCAGCGCTCAGTACCGATAACGAGTCCTCCAAGAGCAATGAGTAGCCACTTACTCAATCCAAACGAGGAGCAGTACTTGGAGCTGCTGCGCACGATCCTGGAGCGTGGCGCTCCGCGTGCCGATCGCACAGGCGTCGGAACGCTCTCGATCTTTGGCTACCAGATGCGATTCGACCTCCGGCGTGGATTTCCGCTCCTGACAACCAAGAAGCTCCACGTTCGCTCGATCATCACTGAACTGCTGTGGTTTCTCCGTGGCGATACCAACATTGCCTATCTGCACGAGCATGGAGTGACCATTTGGGACGAGTGGGCAGACGAGCGTGGCGACTTGGGTCCGATTTACGGTAAGCAATGGCGCCGCTGGCAGGCACCCGACGGTCGTACGCTCGATCAGCTTGCCAGGGTCATCGAGGAAATCAAGCACAATCCGACCAGCCGCCGACTGGTGGTTAGCGCATGGAATGTCGGCGAACTCGAGGCTATGCGATTGGCCCCCTGCCATGTGCTGTTCCAGTTCTACGTGGATGGCTCCTTTCTCTCGCTCCAGCTCTACCAGCGCTCAGCGGATGTGTTCTTGGGTGTACCGTTCAACATCGCTTCCTATGCGCTGTTGCTTGCGATGGTCGCACAGGTCTGCGGGCTTCGTCCGGCAGAGTTCATCCACACGCTTGGCGATGCCCATCTCTACCGCAACCATCTCGACCAAGCACGTCTCCAACTGCAACGAACACCATTGGAACCACCGATACTCTGGCTGAACCCAGCGGTCCGTTCTATTGATGCCTTCACGCACGACGACATTGCGTTCCCCAACTATTCCGCACACCCGCCCATCAAGGCGGAGGTTGCCGTTTGACACCATCGTTTGCTGGTAGTATGGACCAATTGACTCTCGCACAGTGTCGAGCATGGTTGGAGCGCCTGCCCCAGCGACGCATTGCTGTTGTTGGCGATGTGATGCTCGATCATTACTACCTTGGCGCGGTGAGCCGTATTTCGCCCGAAGCGCCCGTCCCTGTTGTCGAGCTGGAGCAAGAGACCTACCGACTCGGTGGCGCTGCAAATGTGGCAAACAATCTCCGCATGCTCGGGGTAGGTGTGGTGCTCTGTGGTGTTATCGGCTCCGATTCGGCTGGGCAACGCCTGCGCGAGCTTGCTGCCGATTTGGGAGTTGATCCTGCTGGACTCATCACCGACCCTGAGCGACCGACAACCACGAAAACACGCGTCATTGGCAACAATCAGCAACTGGTGCGTCTCGATCGGGAAGCGCGCACTCCGATAAGCCTTGCGCTGGCTGAGCAGATGCTTGCCGTCCTCGACAGCTCTGCGCCCATTGATGCCATCATCCTGGAAGACTACAACAAAGGCGTTCTGACGCCTCTGCTCATCGAGCGAGCGATCGCCTGGGCAACCGAACGCAGCGTACCGGTTTTTGTGGATCCCAAGACGGAGAACTTTTTCGCCTACCGCGGCGCAACAGTCTTCAAACCCAACCAAAAGGAAGCACAAGCAGCGCTCGGATACCACCTCGATGGCCAGGAGAGCCTTCTCCGCGCAGGAAGAGAGTTGCTCAAGCGACTTGCTGCCGGAACAGTCATTCTCACACTGGGAGCACGCGGCATGTTGCTCGTCGAGCAGAGCCAGCAGCACTGGCACATTCCATCCCTGGCGCGGCACGTTGCCGATGTATCCGGCGCGGGCGATACCGTCATTGCAACCCTTGCAGCAATGGCGGTTACGGGCGCACCAATCCGACAAGCAGCGCTCATCGCAAGTATTGCTGCTGGCGTCGTCTGTGGCGAACCAGGCGTCGTGCCAATCACCATACCGGCACTCCTTACCGCACTGGAACAGTTCGAATTCGCATCCAATGTTGACAGTGCATCATTGCTGGCGGCAACGTCCCATTAGCCAGCCGATGCTGTAAATTGCGTGCCTAAAATTCAAGTCATGTCCATTTTTCGGAGGCTTACCCTTGAAAGGGAAAGTTGGCAAGCTGCTGACGATTATCGTCCCGATCATCTTGGCTGTATTTCTGCTGTATCCAACCTGGCGAGCCCAGCAGATGGCTGCCGAACGCCAGTCGCTCGATTCCGCTGCCCAAGTGCAGTGGGATCAGGTCAATGGTGAGGATTTTCGGAAAGAGAAGCTCCGCGCCCTCAAGCTTGGCCTGGACCTGCGCGGCGGCATGTACGTAACGTTGGAAGTGGACGTCGTCCGACTGCTCGAAGAGGCTGCCGACCGTGCGTCGGTTGATGAGACCTTCCAGCGCGTCATCGAGGAAACTCATCGCCAAGCCGAACAGAGCGATGAAGAAGTGCTCGATATTTTCCTGCGGAATTTCGATCGCCTCGCGCGTCCGCAAGGTAAATCCTTGGTGACGTACTACGAGCTGGTGGACGTCCGCGACATCAGCGAAGAGCGAATCATCGAACGGCTCAAGCGCGATATCAACGAAGCCGTTGACCAAGCGCTCGAGGTGATCCGTCAGCGGATCGACAAGTTCGGCGTAACTGAGCCAACAATCCAAAAGCAGGGTACACGGCGCATCCTGCTGGAGCTTCCCGGCGTCCAAGATGAGCGCGAAATGCGTCAGCTCCTCCAAACAACTGCCCGACTGGAGTTCAAGTTGCTCCGACATGGCAATGATGTGCTCTATGCGTTTTTGAACATTGACCGCTACTTGGCCGGTAAAAGCACTCGTGACACAACTATTGCCGGACTCGACACAACCCGCACCGACACGACAACCGCACGCGCTTCCGATACCGCAGCCAAGCCCGACCCCTATGCTGGTCTTTCCGACGAAGAAAAAATTGCTAAATTCCGCCGGGAGCATCCGTTTTTGTCGCTCTTTGCTGGGCAGGTTCTCATCGGTGAGCGCTACCAACCTTTCGACATCGCCGAGGAAGTCATCCCCAAACTTCCTGCCGATGCAGAGTTTTCCTTCGTTACCACCGAGGACGGCAAGCGGCAGTTGCAGTCACTGCTTGCGCGTCCGGACATCCGACGCATGCTGCCAGCCGATGCCGAAATCGCCTTCAGCGCTAAACCAGAGCGTGGCAGCGACAATACACCCAACCGCACGTACGGAATGTACGTCCTCAAGCGGGACCCCGAACTTACCGGCGACGTTGTCACCGACGCCTATGCAACATTTGACCAAATGACCAATCGCCCGATGGTGCTCATGTACATGAGCAGCGACGGAGCCGAACGCTGGGCAAAAATCACTGGTGCAAACATCGGCAAACGGATTGCCATTGTGCTCGATGGGGAGGTGTATAGCGCGCCGGTTGTCCGAAGCAAGATCACTGGCGGTAGCTCCCAGATCGAGGGAATGGCAAATGTCGAAGAAGCCAAGCTGCTCCAGATTGTTCTCAAAGCGGGTGCGCTCAAAGCACCGGTCAAGATCATCGAAGAGCGCGTCGTTGGTCCTTCGCTTGGCGAAGATTCGATTCGCTCTGGCATTTCTGCCAGCTTGATTGCGTTCGCGCTCGTTGTGCTGTTCATGGTAACCTACTATAGCCTTGGCGGCGTGGTGGCGGTGATCGCAATGCTCATCAACGTGATGCTCAACTTGGGCATTCTGTCCGGCTTCGGAGGCACACTCTCCCTGCCGGGCATTGCCGGGATTATCCTGACTCTTGCGATTGCGGTAGATGCCAACATCATCATCTTCGAGCGGATCCGCGAAGAGCTTCACCGCGGGCGCAGCTTGCGAGCCAGCATTGACGAAGGCTTCCGCCACGCACTCCCACCGATCATAGACTCGCACGTGACGACCTTCCTAACCGGGCTAATCCTGTTCGTGCTCGGCTACGGTCCAATCCAAGGGTTCGCCACAACCCTGATGATCGGTATCCTGACGACACTGTTTACGAGCATTCTCGTTTCGCGTGCAATCATCGAGGTATGGCTCGCTCGAAGCCCGAATGCACGCATCAGCTTCGGCGAAGTTCTTCCTGCTCCCCAAAGCTAACATCAACCACTTGGCAGAGTTTCAGCAATGGAATTTTTCGGCAAAACAAACATTGATTTTCTCGGTAAACGCCGCATCTTCCTGGTTGTGTCGGTTGTGATCAACCTGGTCGGATTAGCGCTCTTGCTCTTTGGCGGCATGCGGCTTGGGATCGACTTCCAAGGTGGCACAGAAGTCGCGGTCCGCTTCGCCAGCGAACAACACACCGACGCCGTCCGCGCAGCAGTGACCAAAGCAGGATTCCAGAACGCCGAGATCAAATCCTACGGAAAAGCCAACGAATTTCTCATTCGCGTCCCCGACGTGACCGGACAAGGAGAACGGTCGCCATCTGCTCGCATCGTCAGCACACTCCAAGCATCGTTCCCGAACCAGGCAGTGACTGTTCTCAAGGAGGATCGAATCGGCCCCAAAATCGGCAGCGAACTACGCACCAAAGCAGTCATTGCGGTTTTGCTGGCAATCGTCGCCATTCTGCTCTACATTGCCTTTCGCTTTGAGTTTATCTACGGGCTCGGAGCAGTTGTAGCCCTTGTGCACGACGTCTTCGTTGCGCTCACGTTCGTTCTCGTCGGGCAAAAGCTCGAGATCCTCAACCTCGAGTTCAACCAAGGCGTGCTGGCTGCACTGTTGACCGTCGTCGGCTTTTCGATCAACGACACCGTGATCATTTTCGATCGGATTCGAGAAAATCGCGACAAGCACAAAGGAATGGCGCTGGTACCCCTGATGAATCTTTCGATCAACGAGACACTCAGCCGCACGATCAACACTGTTCTGACTGTTGTGCTCGTGCTTTCGACTCTACTTGCACTCGGTGGCGAAGTGCTCCACGGCTTTTCGTTCACGATGCTGGTGGGGATCATCACCGGAACATACTCTTCGATTTACATCGCCAGCGCGTTCGTTGTGTGGTACACCGAACATGTCAAGAAAGAGCCGGTCGAAACAGCCAGCACCCGTCAGCCAAAGATTCTCCGCGCACTCAAAGAAGCATAACCGATGAACGTCCGACGAATTGGTACTGCAGCGGTCATCACTCTGGACTCCCACCTCACAGGCGGACCAGCGGGCGTTGCATTCACCGATCACGTCCGCCGTCTGGTCAGCGAAGGCGCCGAGCACATCATCCTCGATTGCAGTGGTGTTGAACTCATCAACAGCTCTGGATTGGGAATGCTGGTTGCAGCACTGGCAACGCTCCGATCGCATGGGGGACGGTGCACCTTGGCTGCGGTGCCGGAAAAGATGCAGATGTTGCTGGAGGTCACTCACCTGGACAGCGTGTTTACCCTTTGCCCATCGGTCACCGATGCACTGGCATAGCCACGACCAATGGTAACCATCATTGTTGGCGCCCAATGGGGCGACGAAGGTAAAGGCAAGATCGTTGATGTCCTGGCAAGCCAAGCCGACATCGTTGCCCGTTACCAAGGCGGAGCCAATGCCGGACACACCCTTGTGTGTGAGGGGAAAACTGTTGTTCTGCACTTGATCCCATCGGGCATTCTCCATGAACATGTCCGCTGCGTCATCGGCAATGGCGTCGTCATTGATCCCGTTGCGCTGCGCCAAGAAATTGCCATGCTGGAATCGCTGGGGGTTTCGGTGCGCGGGCGGCTATTCATCAGCCACAAAGCACACGTCATCATGCCTTACCACAAGCTGCTCGACCAGGCGCGCGAGCAGCAGCAAGGCATCGGCACCACCGGACGCGGTATCGGGCCGGCATACATCGACAAGTATTCACGCGTCGGTATTCGGGTTGTGGACCTGCTCGATCGCGCCGTTCTCGAAGAAAAGCTCCGCATCAACCTTGCCGAAAAGAATGCACTGCTCGAAAACATCTACCATACCGATCGCCTCGACGTCGAAGCAATCGTTGCGGAGTATCTCGAGTTCGACCGCTTCATTGACGAGTACGTCACCGACACCACCACGCTCCTCCACACAGCACTTCGGGATGGCAACCGTATCCTGGCTGAAGGAGCACAAGGTGCTCTGCTGGACGTTGACCACGGTACCTACCCCTTCGTGACAAGCTCTAACCCCACCAGTGGCGGTGCTTGTACCGGCCTTGGAATCCCGCCGACTGCGGTTGAACGCATCATTGGGCTTGCAAAGGCATACTCCACGCGCGTGGGGAATGGACCATTCCCGACCGAACTCCACGACGCAACCGGCGAGCTCCTTCGCTCGATCGGCAGCGAGTATGGCGCAACAACGGGCCGTCCCCGCCGCTGCGGATGGCTCGATCTGGTGGCGCTCCGCTATTCGGTGATGGTCAACGGCATTACCGAACTTGCCCTCACCAAACTCGATGTGCTCAGCGCGCTACCCATGATCAAGGTCTGCATTGGATACCGCATCGGCTCCCAGCGACTCAAAGGGTTTCCCGTTGATACGCCAACCTTGATGGCAGTCGAACCGGAATACCTGGAGCTCCCCGGTTGGCAATCCTCTCTCGATGGCGCTTCAACTTTCGAGGACCTTCCCCTCAATGCACGCAGATTGATCGAACTCATCGAGTCCACGTGCAACGTGCGCATTAGTCTTGTCTCCACCGGTGCGCAACGAGAGCAAATCGTGCGGCGGACGTAGATTCGCAGCCACTGGTTGCAGCACCTCACACTTCCTGCATGCGACGGAGACGGCGAGCAAGTTTCCCTTTCATCAAGCAACGAGACTACAGCGAATGCGGCACCACGTGCCTGGCAATGATTTTGCGCTGGTATGGGCTCGACAATGTCCAAGCAGCTCTGCGTGAACTTGCCGGTGTATGGGCACAAGGAACTGATCTACTCACCCTGGCGCGTACCGCCGAACGTTTCGGCTTCCGTGCCGAAGGCGTCCGCATGCGGATCGAACACCTGCAGCAGGTTCCGCTGCCGCTGATAGCACACTATCGGGGTAATCATTTTGTGGTGGTTTACCGCGTAAGCTCGACGCACGTCTGGATTGCCGACCCTGCTATTGGGAAGGAAAAGCTCACTCTGCAGGAATTCGCCACTCGATGGAATGGCATTGCCCTGTTGCTGGAACCATCTCCCACGTTGGCTCCGCAGGCCGATGTCCTGGAGCTCATCGAGCGATACCGCCAGCGCCAACGCACCTTCGGTCAGCTTCTGCGCCAGCTCGTCCTGGAACGCTTCCGCCGCCCGATTGCTGAAATCCTGCTGGCATCTCTGCTTTTGGCACTGCTCGGACTGAGCCTGCCCCTGTTCACGCAGAGCATCATTGACAATGTGTTGGTTCTGCGCAATAACGCCCTGCTGGTTGCGCTGGCAGTCGCGATGAGCATTATCGTCGTCATGCAGCTTGTCCTCAGCTACATCCGCCAACTATTGGTCGTTCAGTCGCGCATCGAATTTGAGTACGAGTTCTTCGCCCGCTTCTTCGAGCGAATGCTCCAACTGGGGCAGCGCTACTTCGATGCCCACAAACGCGAAGATTTCATCCAGCGGTTTCAAGAAAACCTTAAGCTCCGAAGCCTGCTCTCGAGTGGAACGGTTCAAGCACTGCTCGATATTGTCCTGGTACTCGTGCTGACGCCCATCTTGTGGTTCTACCATGCGGGGCTGGCTGCAATCGCAACAGTAGTTATCCTGCTGTTTGCGCTGACGACAATGATCTTTACACCACGATTGCGTGCGCTGCAGAACAAGGTGTTCGCCGAAAATGCGCGAACGATGGGAGCATTTCTCGACACACTCCTGGGGATAACAACCATCAAGCTCTTGGTGGCAGAACTGCCGCGGCTGTGGCAATGGCGCGGCATCTACAAGTACACGCTCAACAAGGTGCACCAGACGATGGTCACGCAAGCCCGAATGAGCATTGTCCTGCGCTCGCTGGTGGTTCTGGGACAGGTGGCAATCTATTGGGTCGGGGCATGGGTTAGTGCAGAAGGTGCCATCAGCGTCGGAGAGTATGTTGCCTTTATCGCCATCTTTGGCATCGTGCTTAGCGCATCGCACTCGATCGGCGAACTGTGGGTTGTGCTCACCGAACTTGGTGTCACGTTTGCCCGGTTGGGGGATGTGCTGCTCCAGGAGCCAGAAGTCACCGCCGAGGAACAGCTCCAACCAATGCCCACAAGCGCGGACTTATGTTTCTCGAACGTGAGTTTTGCCTACGCACCACAGTCACCGCCTGTGCTCCGCGACATATCACTGGTGATTCCCGAAGGAACGCGTATTGGCATCATCGGGCGGAACGGTTCGGGCAAGACCACCCTTGCAAAGTTGATCGTTCGACTCTACGACGACTATACAGGCTCAATCACCATCGGTGGCGTTGAACTGCGCTCGATTCATCCATCAGCACTGCGCAGCCATGTTGCCATGCTCTCCCAAGACCCCTACATCTTCGATGGCACCATCGCCGAAAACATCGCAATTGCAAAGCCCGATGCAACGATGGACGAGATTGTGTGGGCAGCACAGCAAGCAGAACTGCATGCCGACGTTCAGCGCTTCTACCTGGGTTATCATCAGCGTGTCGGTAATTCGGGAGCACAGCTTTCCGGTGGGCAGCGACTCAAACTCGCGCTGGCGCGGCTGTTCCTCTCCGATGCGCGCATTGTAATTCTCGACGAAGCCAGCAGCGCCCTCGATGCCTTGAGCGAGGAACGCATCATGCACAACCTGTACGAGCATTTTGCTGGACGTACGATCATTTCGATCGCTCATCGCATGACCACACTTCAGCACGTCGAGCGCATCCTGGTGCTCGATCATGGCGAGCTGGTCGAAGAAGGATCGCACGATGAGCTTCTCCAACGGCAGGGGCTTTATTACCAATTCTTGCGGACATACGTCGAGGTCTGATCCCAGCAGGGGCACGTCCTTGAGCTGCCTGTGTGAATCGGCTATTTTCGTGGCAGTCGAATATGGTGATTCTGTGTGATGGAATATCAAATCGGTCGTCGTATCGGCACCGATGAGCATGTATCCTTACCCGAAGTGCATCGCAGCGTTTCGGTGGAGACGTCAGCCCGAGGATGGAAGCGCTTGATCGCCTTTCTCGGTCCTGCATACCTTGTCAGCGTTGGCTACATGGATCCGGGCAATTGGGCAACCGATTTGGAGGGAGGCGCACGCTTTGGGTACACCCTGCTCTGGGTACTCTTGCTCTCGAATCTGATTGCATTGCTTGTGCAGACACTATCGGCACGGCTTGGGATTGCCAGCGGCCGGGACCTTGCTCAAGCTTGCCGCGAACAGTATCCCCGCCCTGTTGCCTTTGCGCTTTGGGTGCTGGCAGAAATCGCTATTGCCGCGTGCGACCTTGCCGAACTGCTGGGCACAGCTATCGGACTACACCTACTGTTCGGCATTCCAACGTTAGCCGGTGTGCTGATCACTGGTGCAGATTCACTGCTGCTGCTGGCGATCCAGAATCTTGGCATGCGCAAGTTCGAGGCGTTCATACTATCGCTGGTGTTCATCGTTGGGATGTGTTTTGTTGTCGAGCTGGTGTTAGCTCAGCCGTCGGTGAGCGCGGTGGTGTCGGGCTTTGCTCCGTCGTTGCCCGACGAGGCGCTCTATGTGACGCTTGGCATCATTGGTGCGACGGTCATGCCGCACAATCTCTACCTACATTCTGCATTGGTGCAAACCCGTGCTTACGATCAAAGCGACGACGGTCGGCGGAGTGCATGCCGGTACAACTTGGTAGATACTACCGTTGCCCTCAACGCTGCTTTTTTTGTCAACGCAGCCATCTTGATATTGGCAGCAGCGGTCTTCCATACCCGCGGCATCGAAGTCACTGAATTGGAGCAAGCCCACGCGTTGCTGACACCGCTACTGGGGACAACACTGGCGAGCACAGCATTTGCCATCGCCCTCATTGCTGCTGGGCAAAGCTCGACACTGACCGGTACCCTTGCCGGACAGATCGTCATGGAAGGCTTCATCCGCTTTCGACTCCGCCCGTTCATTCGTCGGCTCATCACCCGCTTGATCGCTATCATCCCTGCCGTCGCAGTCTTGCTGACAATGGGCGAAAGCGGAACGTATCAGCTCCTGATCTTGAGCCAGGTTGTGCTCAGCATCCAGCTTCCCTTTGCGGTGATCCCGCTGGTGCACTTCACCTCCAGTTCCGAAATCATGGGACCGCTGGCAAGCCCACTTTGGGTGAGGATTCTGGGATGGATCGCTGCAGCGGTCGTCGTTGCGCTCAACGTTCGGCTTGCGACCACGACCATTGCAGCATGGCTTGCCGAGAGTCCGTCGTTTGGGGTTAGTCTGCTCGTCCTGCTCGGAGCCGTAGTGTTGGCTACATTACTGGCAGCAACGTTTCTTCTTCCGATTGTGCGCCGGATGCGACGCCAGACTGTCCGCTCCTGGCAACACGTGTTCGCCTCAGTGGATGCAGCACTCGAGAGCAAGCCCCGCTACCGCGTCATTGCAGCTGCTCTGGCGCACGATGAAAAAGACCCAGCAGTGGTGCAGCACGCCCTCGCCCTTGCCGAGCAGCATCGCGCCCAGCTTGCGTTGCTCCACGTGGTCGAGGGGGCTGTTGGAACGATGTACAGCAGTGCCTACGATGCCGAAGCACGCGCTGACGAAGAGTACCTGGACAATCTCTGCCAAGCAATACGGCGGCGTGGTATCGAATGCGAACGCTACGTTGGCTACGGGAATGTACCACGCGAACTTTTGCGATTGGTGCGTGAAAGCAACGCAGATTTGCTCGTCATGGGCGGACACCGTCACCGCGGACTCAAGGACATCATCTTTGGCGCAACGATCTCTCCCGTTCGGCATGCGCTCGACATTCCGGTCGTTATCGTCTGACACAGTGTGATACGGTTGCACCATCATTGCTTTTGCCATGCGATTTGGTTTTCGGCGTCCATCGCTTCGCAAGCGCATCGCGGCACGCACCTCGTGGAAACGGTACGCACGGCACTCGCTGGGATTGAAAGCACCTCGTGGGTGGGGCTGGCTGACCAATCCCCGTCGTGCTGCGTACAACCGCATCTATAGCCGCACGACACGCCCGACGTGTTTGGTCGTCGTGATCGTCGTTCTTGGCATGATCGCCATTGCCGTGGGTATCCTTGTGGCAGCAGTGCGGTAGTCTGCCCACGATCATGGTTAGCTCAATGCTGGGATGGAACGGCGTTCCTTCGGCCGTCTCCGAGTGCACGGCAGTTTGAGTGGTGCTGGATGCAACGAGAGCGGTACAGGGAGTAAGCTCAGAACAGGTGCTCGCGACCTTCCCTCCTGCCGCTGGTGATTAGTGCTGCGACTTATCCCACCAAGCGATGATATGAGCAGGTTTGCCAATCAGGCGATTGGCACACCAATCAATTGCACGCCACAAACAGTGGGGCAACCAACCGAGTACAATGTGTGTGCGCAGCAGCAACAGCGCTTTATTGCCAACGGTCACAAATCCGAAGTGCGCTTGGCGCAGATACATCGAGAGCCGGTACTCGTCGAAGCTGTTCAAGTGCGCATGGATCGGCGTCGGCTGGTTACAGTGAATGCAGAGCACATATCGAATGCGCTCCCGGTAGGGCGTCGAAATGATCACACGACCACCCGGCTTGACCACGCGCCACATCTGTTCGAGTGCTCGCTCCGGTTCCGGTAGATGCTCGATGACCTCGGAAGCGACTACGCAATCGAACGTTTCATCGGCAAAGGGAAGATGTTCAGCGCTGCCAACGACTGCCACATGACGCGGATCGGGCACCTGCTCGAGTGCTCGGCGCGGATTGACCCGCCCGACATCGAGCGAGCAGACATGCACGCCGCGCTCAACGAGCATCTGTGCAAGCCATCCATTCCCACAGCCTACATCGAGCACAAGATTGGCATTTCGAGGAATCTTACGCACAATGACCTCGCGCAGACGCCGTTCGTCGTGGGCAGTTGCTGGATCACGCTCTTCCCAATAATCGAAGTGCTCAGCATCGCGTTGGTAGTGTTCAGCAAAGTGATACTCGACCGCGTTCATGCTACTCGGTAGCAAAACGGGAATTTCTCCCCTATCGAGTTCGACGTGCTGTTTTCCTGTAGCAGAAATCAAGTTGCCATTGGTCCACTCAAGTGGCTCTCCGGTATCGGGGACGATCAATCGGTCACAGAGAGGATGCAGGCTCCATCGCATCAGTAGCCCACTCGAAGTTGTACCCACCACCACCATCGTTCCATTGGTGCATTTCCACCAGTGCGGAGCATATACTCTGCGCGCAGGTCGAGGAACACATTCACCGCAGGTTCGAGCGATACCCATGCTTGGTACAGTCGCGTGTGGCTGACATTGCCGCGCAGGAAACGATTCCCCACTGCAAATGGTGCCGGGAGCACATCCCCATCCCCACGAGCAGCATCGCCGCCCACATTGCCGACGGGGACTGGAATAGTCGAGCCAGGAAGGAATGCTGTCACGATCTTCCCAGTGCTATCGAGCCAATTTTCACCCCAGCGTTGGTAGTCGGCACGGATGCTGAAACGTAGGCGTGGTGCCAACCACAGTGTCAGCGCTAACGCCCATCGGTCGCTGTTGGGTTGCTGGAGCGCACCGAGCACTTCCCCTTGGGAGGTCCACGCATTGACGATCGTCCGATGCGCATAGACAAATGGATTGATGCGCACGTACTCGCCAACAATGAACGTATGCCAAGTCCCGATCGAGAGTGCGTGCGCCATGCCGAGCTGCCATGCGTACTTGTTGTTGTTGCCATTGGCGCTGGTGTCCCCAAGCGACCCAAACGAAATATCATCGGCCAGCAATGTCCCATAGACCAGCAGCCAATTTATCGGACGCCAGGCAAGCTCTGCTGCAAGGAGGGAATTATCCCGTTCGTTTCGCTCGGCGCTCCGCATCCCCGACGAAACAAAGAATTCCACCGGATTCAGGTACCCAAGATCGAGTCCGCGACCCGAATACACAATCGCATCGCTGATAGCAACCGAGAGGTTCTCGCTGGGATCGAACTGAATGCGATGGGCAGCAACAAATTTGGTGGGAACATCTCTGCCACTCGTATCACGACCGATAGCGGCACCGTGGAGGTATGTAAAGCGCACGCTCTTGTAGTGAGCATCTGCCAGCAGATGATCCAGCAGCGGCGAACCAACCGAGAACAGCAAACCGCCGAGCGGTGAATACCCCCACCCAATGACATCGCGCCCCAAACGAATACGCCCAAGCTCACCCTGGTATTGGACCACAGCAAGAGAGCGATCGAAGAACGACCGTTGGTCAAGGAACAATCGTGGCGCACGTGCCATGTCGGGATCCGTCTGCGCGACACGCTCTGGCTCACCGCGAAAGAGTGCGCCATTGGCTAGATCGAGCAGCATACTCCATCCACCCCGGATGCAGCCAAGGGTGCGAATGCTGAGTCGTCCGGCAGCAATCGGTTCGCCGGTGTCGAGCCAGAAGTTACCACCGCGCCCGTACGCGGAAGCATCTACACGGACAGCAACATTACTATCCCGGACCATTGCAACCGACCAGCGCCCACGATACTGCGAGAACGCCTGCCCCATCGCACCGGCCGTGTCGCTCAGCGGAGCATAGTACACGGCAAGGTAGCGCTGGAACGTATCGAGCGCTGTCGTCTGCTTGAGCAGGTCATCCAACCGCGGAGGGAGAACGCTTACAGACCCGACGGCGCGCTCACCGCGCAGCAAGCTCAACCAGAGCAAATCTCCGCTGGTTGGTTCGTTGCTCATGTCTGCATTCTGCGCTCGTAGCAGCATACCAATCCAGAAAAGGAGCACCCCGCAGTGCCACCGTTTACTCGGCATAGCGACGGAATGCAATGATCGCATTGTGCCCACCAAAGCCAAACGTATTGCTCAGCGCAACATCAATCGTGCGAGGTTGTGCGCCGTGCTCTGTCAGATTCAGCCGAGGATCAATGTCGGGATCACGGTTGGTAATGTTGATGGTTGGTGGAGCCATTTGGTGAACAATTGCCAGCACTGTTGCGATTGCTTCGATTGCTCCTGCGGCACCGAGGAGATGGCCCGTCATGGATTTTGTGGCGCTCAGGTTCATGTGCTGGATGTGATCGCCGAAAAAGTCCACGATGGCGTTTGCTTCGGCAGGATCGCCAACCGGCGTGGATGTTGCATGCAGGTTGATGTGGTCCACCTGCTCGGGCAACAGTCCTGCTTCGCGAAGACATTCGCTGAGTGCGAGTTTGATGCCAAGTCCTTCGGGATGACCAGCGGTAATATGGTAGGCGTCAGCAGTGGCACCGGTGCCAACGATCTCAGCATAGATGCGAGCACCGCGCGCACGAGCATGTTCGAGTTCTTCGAGCAACAGTGCGCCCGCTCCTTCCCCAAGCACAAAGCCATCCCGATCGCGATCAAACGGACGTGAGGCTGTCTGGGGCGACTCATTGCGTTCCGAAAGCGCTTTCATCGCACTAAATCCCCCTATGGCCGACGGCGCTACCGATGCTTCCGATCCACCCGTGAGAATGGCATCGGCTTTTCCCAACCGGATGTAGTGGAACGCCTCGATGATGCTGTGCGAGGATGAGGCACACGCCGATACAGCGCAGAAATTTGGTCCTCGGAATCCATACCGGATCGAAATCAGACCCGCAGCCATATCGCTGATCATTTTCGGGATGAACAGCGGACTAAAGCGCGGCGTCCCATCACCACGGTAGTACCCACCGATTTGCTCTTCAAGAGTGACCAATCCCCCAATGCCCGAGGACCAGATCACGCCGATCCGATCACGATTGACACGCTCCAGGTCGAGCTGTGCATCAGCAATACACTCCTGCGCAGCAGCCAAGGCGTACTGGCAGAATGGATCGGTACGCCCAACCTCGCGTTTGTCCATTACCGAGAGCGGATCGAAGCCTTTGACCTCGCAGGCAAAACGTGTGCGGAACTTGGATGCATCAAAACGCGTGATGGGAGCAGCACCGCTCCGCCCACTGCGCAAGCCCTCCCAGTACTCAGCCACTGTATTGCCAATCGGGGTGAGTGCACCAAGCCCGGTAACAACGACACGACGCATCATTTTTCGTTCTGACGTAGATACAACATGGAGCGCAAGAATACAACAACGGGTGCAAAGCTACCGCGTCCGCGCCGTAAACAGCAGCAGCAGAGTGGTAGCAACCGATGCAACAATGACCACTGGTTCCACCAGATCATCCCACACCGATCGGGGTGGTGGAGGCACGGGGCTGGTCGTTAGCTCCGACCGTGGGAGTTCGACGGCAGCAAGATCGCTCCGCGCAATCGTGTCGTGATAGACGGCAACAGCACGATGAACGCCCCAAGCCCAGAGCAAGCGGAGTTCAACGCGAGCCTGGCGCTGGAGTGAGTCGCGCTCGGTTGCATGGAGTGCATAGCGAATCGTACAGTCGGCAATGGCAACCGTACACGGTGCTGCTGGAGTTATTTCTTTCCCCGCTGCTTTCCACTTTTCCACGATGAGCCACCGTGCAACAGCATCCAGTGGAACTATCGTGACCGAGTCGCACAGGAGGTGATGCTGCAGCAGTTGAGATACTGCCTGGGTACTGAGTGAGTCCAGGAGCGAAAAGTTCGTCGGTACTTGACCTGGAGCCATGCACCCTCCGATCACAAGGATAGCAACCACCCGAACGACCGCCGGTCCCATTGCGTCCTACCGCTCCGTAACGCGTGCTGTTAGCGGTCCACGCAGTCCACTATAGCCGGTCAGCTCCGCATCAATAGTGCCGATGGGAATTTTCGTGCTCACCTTGACAGGGATTTTGCGATCGTCATCGCTGAGCCAGATGAGGATTCGTCCTTCGCTTTTGAACAGCCCGCCTTCCTTGATCAGCGGCTCGATGACAATGCAGCGGAATGTACCAGCTTCGACCTGGATTGTTTGCCTACCCAGAATGCGGACGCCTAAGTCGTGTGTCTGCCGATCGAAGAAATTCTGCAATTGAATGAGCGACCCATTCTTGTACGACCGCAGATTGAGTGTCCGAACGTAGTAGAATGCCGAAACGATGTCGTGGACGTATGGCGGGGTGTCGAAGGTACCTTCGCTGGTAATAGCTTTTCCATTGCGTTGGTCGAAGCGCGCTTGGAAGTCGCGTCGGAAGTTGCCTTCGCGAATGTGTTGCTCAAACTCCCATGGAAAGATGCCCCCTATGTCGAGGACAGTTCGATAGCGGTCGCGGACGCGGTAGAGCCAATCGAGGGATTCCAGCGAGCGAACTTCGAACCAGATGTCGTAACAGGGGCGTCCCTCACGGTAGATTAGCTCGGGTGCAATGTGGAAGTATGCCCGTCCGGCTGTGATGAATTTGTACCCCACGCGATATTCGAGCCGCTCCCCCAGGCCAAACGATTCATTGGGAACGTAGCGGAACTCATCCGGCTCAGCGGTGGCGATAGCGATGGCACTCAGCAGTGCGACTCCAAACAGTGCTCTCATTGCTACATCGGATAATGATGCCACATGCCAAGACGGAAGGCTCACGTGATGATTGAAGCAAGATACCACCACAGCGGTAGGGTTGCTGCACTGGCGAGCGTTGTCACAACGATGGCACTTGCCACTGCTTCACTATCGAGTGCGAATCGCTCGGCGACAACTAACACCAACATCATGGTGGGCATGCCGGCTTCGAGAACGGTTGCACAGGCGGTGCGATTATCCAAACCAAGTAGCAGTGCAGCCATCAACGCCACTGCCGGCACAACCAGCAACTTCAGGATCGCAACACCAACCAGCTCCCGCCAACGGCGAAGATACTCCCACCGCAACGACAGCCCAAGTACAAACATCATCAACGGTATGACCAGTGCCCCCGCAAAGGCGGACAGGTGATCGAGCAATGGTGGGAGCTGCTGCCCGACGATTACTTGCCAGAGCAGACCGGCACCTGCTGCCCACAGCGGCGGAAGCACCAGTAACCGACGCCCAACGTTCTGGATGGAAACTGTGTCGGCTGTGAGCAGCGCAATGACCCCAACACCGAGCGTCCACAGCAGGGGTGTTGACGCAGCAAAATCGTAGAGGACAGCGACAAACGTTCGATCAACGCCAACGACCGCCGAGAGTATCGGAATCCCGAGGTAGGTCACATTGCCAAATGCTGCTGCAAGAAGTAATGCTGCACGGCGAGGAGCGCTCCAGCCAGGACGGCGTAGAAAAAGCCACCCACCGACAAGAGCGACGCTAATACTCAGCGCTGCAATCAGAGGTATTTTCCACAGCACACTCCCCACCGGTGCATGGAGAACCATTGAACGGAAGGTCAGCGCTGGCAGGAAGGCTGTAAAAACCGCTCCCGCGATGATGCCCCGTACTTGCTCCGATGCCGGTAACCACCGAATCCACCGCCATGCAAGTCCCACACCAACAAATCCCAAGACTGCCAGACTCTCCATCGTAAAAACATTCACCGAAAGAGCACCAGCGAAATTCCTCCGGAACTCCTGACCATGTTACGTGAAGAGGTCCGGACTTTCTTCCTCGTCCTCATCGGTAAAGTAGTAGGATTCGCTGTCGTATTCTGGCCAGATATCCTCGATGCTTTCATAGACGACGTCGCTGTCCTCAAGCTCCATGAGATTGTCGAGGACTTGCTGTGGTGCACCAGTACGGTTTGCATAGTCGAGCAGCTCTTCTTTCGTCGCTGGCCAGGGCGCGTCCTCCAAGTACTTTGCCAGTTCAGGGGTCCAGAACATAGCACCTCCAATTGGCTGTGATACATGTGGTCCGCTCAGAAAGCGGGCGCGAAAATAGTGTGCTGCGGTGCCAAAACGAGAGGATGCCTTCCCTATTGTACCGCAAGTGTCGGGGCATGGACAGGCCATCGCAACGGGTGGTGAGCACTTGCCCAGGCTGCTTCCCTTTAGGCGGAATGGTCGGGTGCTCCAGACACGCGCCCTCGGGACACAAACGCATCGTAGAACACCAGCACGCTCCCTTCGTGGACCGTCAGTTCCACCAGATCCGATCGTGATTGGTTGCGTGCTCCTTCCCGCCTGCCCAATTCGAGCGTTTCGCCATTGAGCTCCCAAATCAAACCGCGCGTGCTGAGCACAACGCGTGGCTGGGGAATGAGCGAAATCACCTCCCCTGGCCGGCTGGGTAGCGATAGACTCGCCGAAACCGAACGCCCTAACCGACCGGCATCGTAAATCTCCAGCGCCAACCGCTGACTGTACCGCAGAAAGATGCTCCAGTTATTGAGCGTATGTTCAAGTTCACCGCCATGCATGCCCACGATAAGAAACTCGGTTACTCCGTGCGCGACACCAACACGGAGCGCTTTTTCGAAGTCCGTAAAGTTTTGGTCTGGTTCGTGGATCACACGGCTCTGGGGAAACGCTTGCTCTGGATGAGGAATGCGCTGAAAGGAATCCAAATCCCCAACGATAAACTCAGGATGGATACCGCGCTCGAGCAACTGCCAGGCAGAGCCATCGGCAGCAATAGCCATGTCGTACCGGAGACGGCACAGCTCGCTCGGCGGTGGAATGGTACCGCTCAAACTCAACAAGGCACGCATCGGGACAGATTCAATCATTCGACAAATGCAAAAGACGACCGGAGTCCTCGGGCGGTGCATCCAGCCACGCCACTATGCTTGCGCAGTGCCGTCGGCAAGGATTTTCTCAACTGGTTCGAGGAGCATGCGCTCGCCCGTGAACACACCCACCAGCGGCTGACTCATCCAATCCCCAAGGTTCACGTATGTTCCCTGCCGGCTACCGTCGCTGACGTGGACCAGGGCGGAGCGGTGACGATGCCCCAGAACAACAACGTCGAAACCATCGGTGCAAATTTTTGCGCGAGCAAAATCAAACAGGCTGTCCTGCATGCCGTCGTCCCGTGCTGAGGTGTAGTGCCGGCTGGTGTGGGATGATAGGGACGCAAGGGCAATACCAATGTCCGGATGAATCCACCGATAGAGCGTGTTTGTCAGACGATTGCGAAGAACTCCGCGCAAGAGCAAATATCCCCAGTCGCCGGCCACTTTGCCATCGCCATGGGCAATGTAGAAGCGCTTACCGGCAATGTTGCGCTCAAGGTCGTTCCAGTGAATGTGAATTCCCAACTCACGCTCGAAAAAATCGCGGTGGCCGAAATCGTGGTTGCCGACAAGATACTCGACGACCACTCCCTGCCGAACAAGCTGGTCGAGTGCAGCAAGTGTGCGGAAAAATTCTCGTGGGATAACGGTACGGTATTCGAACCAGTAATCGAACAGATCCCCGACGATGAACAGTTGCTCGGCAGTCGGTGCGATTGCCTCGAGTAGTTCGATGAGTAATTGTTCTCGTTGCCGCGATTCTGAGCGCTGGCCATATCCCAGATGCACATCGGAGAGGAAGTACACCATCGGCTACGCTTTCGGAACGTGTACCTGGACGTCGAGCGTTACCGCATCCCCAAGCCAGGCATGAACGCGGTCACCGTCCTCAAGTGGTCCAACGCCCTGCGGTGTTCCGGTCAAGACGACATCGCCCGGTTGCAGAACAAACCACTTCGACAAATACGCAACCAATTCCTCAACCGACCAGAGCATCTGTGCAGGCTTGCCGCGTTGGCGTTCGATGCCGTTGACTGCAAGCCCGAACTCGATACGGTCAAGCCGATCTATCTGGCTGGCAGGAACAACACGAGAAATGGGTGCACTGGTAGCAAACCCTTTTGCCACTGCCCAGGGCAATCCCTCTGCTTTTGCCCGCTGCTGAACATCGCGAAGCGTCACATCAATGCCGACAGCATACCCCATGATTGCTCCAGCAGCAGCCTCTGGCGTGGCATGGCTGAGTGCAGTCCCGATGACAGCAACCACCTCGACCTCGTGGTGGAGCAGATGTCCTGCCGCTGGTGCGACCACCGTTCCACCGTCGGGAACGTAGGCACTCGGTGGTTTGATGAACACAATCGGTTCGACGGGTCGAGGAGCATTCATTTCGCGCGCATGATCTGCATAGTTCCTCCCGATGCAGTAGATCACGCCGAGCCCGATAGCATCGCCACTGGTGGTGGTCAGCAATGGTGGGTGCAGTGTTACGGACCAGTGTTCAGCGTTCATGTACCTTAGAGCGGTTTGAATTGCTCGAAGGCTTGATGGCAATCATTGCAGAGGTAGATTGCCCGACATAGCGCTGGCCCAAATGGCGAGCGCAAGGTTGTATTGGTGCTTCCGCAGTGCGGGCAGGATGCATTGAGGAGAATCGCAGGCTCGAACTCTCCCTCAAACCGCGGTGGTGGCGCAAATCCAAGTGATCGAAGCACCGCTCGCCCCTGCTCGGTCAGCCGATTCGTCGTCCACGGTGTAGTATAGTCCACTCGCACCTCCACCTCCTTGACAGGAAATTCCGAGAGCCGTTCTGTGATTGTTTGCTTGATCATCTCGAGCGCTGGACACCCAACAAACGTGGGCGTAATGGTAACGGTGATGCGTTCGGCTGAGACGTCGAGCTTTGTTACAATCCCCATATCCACGATCGACAGAGCTGGGATTTCGGGATCGTGCACATCGGCTAAGGCTTGCCACACATCGGCATCGGTCAGGTGCGCTGTCTGTTCCATGCTACCACTCTGCATCGGGATCAATCCGAAAGACGACGGTCATTTCTTCAATGAGCGGTTGCAGGTGTTCGGTATGGTAGCCGCGCCGCCCACCGTAGGCTGGCTCGATTGTTTCAATTGCTGGAAGGCGGTATCCAGCAGACTCGAGAAGCGGGACAACATCCTCGAGCCACCGCTGCTTGAGTTCCTCCTCACCCGGGAAGATGCCTGCCGAGCGAAGTTCCTGTTCGTACGGGCTTGGCTCGAAGATGCCGAGCGCATAAGGCAGAAGCATATCGAGCGCTGCTTGCATGCGCATGCGGCTTTCGTCGGTTCCTTCGTTGCCCAACAGACGAAGCCAGGTGCTCGCATGGAAGACGTGATACTTGATTTCTCCACGCACTTTTCGCGCCAGGTCTGCCAGCGGCTGATAGGTTGATTGCTCCAGGAGCGCGTAGCGGTTTTGTTCGGCGTAGTCAAAGAGCGCATGGCGCATCAATGCCACCGCATAATCCTGCGTTGGAAGCTCGACCAGATGGCAGCATCGGAACTGTTGCTCATCGCGTGTGAACGCAAGCGTATCCGGATCGGGATTGCCAAGGTCGCTTAGCAGGTGGTAGAGCGCCAGCGCGTGGCCAAGCTTGTCTTGAGCAATCGAGGAAAACGCAATATCCTCCTCCAGAATGGGCGCTAAGCCGGTCCATTCACTATTGCGGTGACCGTAGATGAGCGCATCATCAGCCATGCGAAAGAGCAGATCCTCCAGAGCGGCGCGGTGATCGGCAGTCATTGTGATTGCTGGGATTGTTGCTGTTCGGTACGCTGTTTCCACGCCAGAATCTTTTGCATCACCTTATAGCCGCTGGCGTCGCGGTAGTCTTTGTCCGGGGTTGTTGCAAACAGGTCTGCATCCTCCGGCGCGAAGGTGATGATCTCGCTGGTTTTGACGACCCACAGATTGACGCATTGTGAACGGCGGGCGTACTGCTCTTTGGCAAACACCATTGCCAACTCCGCATTCGGGGCATGGATGCTCCCAACGTGAATATGGCGGGCACCGCTTTTGGCTTGGTGGAAGACCTCAAACGTCTGCAAATGGGAGCCTTCGGGGACACCCTCGAAGGGCTGTTGCTCTGCTGGAATTTCCAATCGGGTTACTCGCGGGTCCAGCGATTGCAAGGTAACAGTTCTGCTCATGATAGCAAGGGCGGTAGTTCAACATCGTCAAGGTCGAGTGTTTCCATGACAGTGCGTTCGATCTCGATGATGCCGCCGTACTTTGCCTTGTGTGCTGCTTGGAGGACAGGAGCAAAATCCATGCGGTATTGCTCGTAGTGCGCCAGCGTGGGGGCGTAGTACTGAATGCAATACTGTACGCCCGACGGATGCTCCGGTTTGAGAACACGGGCTATATGGACGCGCTCGAACAATTCGGTGTTCATCACATCGCGAATATGCTCGCGCATCATCCACTGTCGCCATTCATCCTCCACCGAGGGCGGCATCGTGCAGAGCACTTGGTAGATGATCATAGCACCATGGATCGGTTGTCACTGCAAAAATAGGAGATTTTTGTGTCATTTCTGGACGTACTGCATGCGAGCAGGGATTGTACTCGGTTGCAGGATACGTTAGCGCATGTCCACAACCTCAGCACCGACGGGCACTGTGAACTCAAACTGCTCGGCAGAGACTGCTGGATTGAAGCGCAACGAGCGAACCTGCCACTGCTCACTTCCACCGGTAGCTTCGATGGTGAGCGCGCGCAGCCTTCCGCTCCGAAAGTCGAGCACAAGGCGCCGCACTCCATAGACTGGTTCGCCCGTTGGCACCAGTATCACGCGTCCGCTGGACTGCTGCTCGACGCGATACCGCTCCAGAAGTTGGAACACGACACGGTCGAAGGTTGCATTCCCGCTGGATGGTACTGGGGCGATCGTGACGGTGTTCTGCCCGGGAACGTAATTCCACACGATAGCGCCGTTGCTGACGACGGTTCGCTGCTTGCTTTCCAGACGGAGCTTTCCTCCGCGCGTTGCTACGATGCGGATATCCTCGCCGGAGCTACTCCGGAGCTGGCATTGGAGCGCCGTTGCTGTGCGCACCTGTGTCACCAATTGCTCAAATGGTGAGGCAGCCTGTAAGCACAGCGTTGCTATAAGACTAAGCGCCAATACTTGCATGGGTCGTATTCTGTTGTCCAACAGGCTGCAATTTACATGCACGTGCCAAAGCGTGGCGTATTTTTGCCGCACTTTTTTCGAGAGGACAGTCAATGCGCCATACACGATTCCACCGGCTCCACCAACAACTGGGTGCAAAGCTGGTTCCTTTCGCCGGCTTCGAAATGCCGATTCACTACCCCAAGGGCATTTTGCACGAACACCAGGTCGTTCGAACAGCAGTCGGTGTCTTCGACGTATCCCACATGGGAGAATTCGAGATCAGCGGTCCGGATGCGCTCGCACTCGTTCAACGCCTGACCGTCAACGACGCCGCAAAGCTCAGCCCTGGCAAGGCGCAGTACTCCGCCATGTGCACACCCACCGGCGGAATCATTGATGACCTTCTTGTGTACCGACTGGAAGAATCGCGCTTCATGCTTGTGGTCAACGGCGCATGCGAGCAAAAAGATTGGCAGTGGATATCCTCCCATGCTGAAGCATTCGACGTGCACGTTCGTAACGTAAGCGACGAAATCAATCTGCTTGCCGTCCAGGGTCCACGCAGTATCGAGGTACTCCAACCCCTGACGCCCATCGAGCTTGCATCGGTGCCCTACTACAACTTCGTCCAGGGTACCCTTGCCGATGTTCCGATGATCATTTCCCGCACCGGCTACACTGGCGAACTTGGCTTTGAGCTGTACTTCCGTGGTGACGAAGCCACCGCTCATGCGGTCTGGCATGCAATTATGGATGCTGGAGCTGCATGGGGGATCGAACCGGTTGGTCTTGGTGCCCGCGACACGCTCCGGCTCGAGAAAGGCTACTGCCTCTACGGCAACGACATTGACGAAACCACCACACCCTTGGAAGCCGGCTTGGGCTGGATTACCAAGCTTCAGAAAGGCGACTTCATCGGTCGCGAAGCACTGCTGGCGCAGAAAGAACGCGGCATCGAACGGAAGTTAGTCGGCTTCGTTGTCGAATCCGAGCGCTTCATTCCTCGCCATGGCTATACGATTACCAGCGATGGCACACCCGTCGGTCGGGTAACCAGCGGGTCCATCTCGCCATCACTGGGGGTGCCCATCGGCATGGGATACGTTCCCGTCTGGCTGAGCCAGCCGGGAAGTAGCTTCGACATTATCGCTGGCACGCGGAGCAGCCGAGCACACGTCTTGGCAATGCCATTTTATCCCCCGCAGCAGTGAGGGCGATTATCGCAATACCCGCGCGATACCACTCCGAGCGCTTTCCGGGCAAAGTGCTCTGCGACTTAGAAGGACAGTCAATGCTGGAACGAGTCTGGCGTGCTGCAACCGCTGCCAATGGCTTCGACGCGGTCGTCATCTTGACCGACGACGAACGCATTGCCACGGCATGCATGCAATGGGGCGCTGACTGCCGCATGACGCCGGCCTCTCTTCCCAGTGGAACTGACCGTGTCGCTTATGCGGTGTCACGGTGGTTTCGGGATGTGGAGATCGTGCTCAACCTTCAAGCTGATGAGCCGTTGGTGCCGTCCCAACTGCTGGAATCCCTGCTCGATGCATTGACCAATCACCCCTTCGCCGACGTTGCGACGCCGATTGCATCCGTTGCCTCCATCGAGGAAGTTCGCAGTCCAACTGTCTGCAAGGTCCTCTGTCGGCACGATGGAACAGCGCTCCTTTTTTCCCGCGCCCCAATTCCATTCGATCGTCGCCATGGCATTGGAGCACTGGAACACTACCGCAAGCACATTGGCATCTACGCCTATCGCCGAGGCGCGCTGGAGCAATTTGCCGAACTTCCACCTGATCCAATCGAAGTGTTGGAATCACTCGAGCAGCTTCGCCTGCTGCGGGCTGGTGCAACCTTTCTGTGCGTCCCGACGGATGCAGAACTTATCGCTGTGGATACCCCTGCCGACGCTGATCGTGTCCGAGCGTACTTGCGGCGTCAGGCAATGTTGTGATACACGTGTTGGACGTCGTCGTCTTGTTCGATGTGTTCGAGCAAGCGCGCGACATCGTCCATTTGCTCATCGGTAAGAGAAACCGTCGAAAGCGGAATCCACTGCAGTTGGGCAAGCGCAAGCGGGACACCTCGATCTTCCAGCGCGCGTTGCATCCGGCCGAACTCCTCGAATGCGGTGTACGCAACGACAACGCTATCGTCGGGATCGAATTCGATATCCTCAGCGCCGGCATCAATCAGTAACAGTTCCAGGTCATCGAGGGCGGTATCACCGACGGGCACTTTGAACACGCCACGACGCTGGAAGAGGAATTCCACAGCACCGCTCTGCGCCAATGACCCGCCGTACTTATTGAAGTAGCTTCGCAGATTTGCGACGGTGCGCGTGGGATTATCCGTTGCGGTTTCGATCATGAGCGCCACCCCATGCGGAGCATATCCTTCGTAGAGCACTTCCTGGAGAGCATCGGCTTGGCGACCGAGCGCACGTTGGATCGCCGCCTCGACTCGATCCTTGGGCATATTATTGGCGCGTGCTTCCTGGAGAGCAGCACGCAGCCGTGGATTGCCTGCTGGATCGGCACCGCCTGCTTTGACAGCAATGGTGATTTCACGCCCAATTCGCGTGAAGGTTTTTGCCATGCGGTCGTAGCGGGCAAACATTTTCGCCTTGCGTTTCTCGAAGATTCTGCCCATATGCTCAATGGTGGTGGCTGGTAATCAGGCTGCAAACTTACGGCACTTTTGCAATGTCCATGGATCAGAGCATCCGCCGGAAGGCACTGCTCGGCCTACGCTCCATCGCGTGTACGCATCAGCGTGAAAGTTCTTCTGCTCGCTCGATTGCCATTGCGCGGAGGATGTCGTCCTCGAGATGGAAACGCACACCATCGGAGGTTGCCAACAGCAGCAGGAGGTTGGTCAGATTCCGGGAGAACATCATCGAAGCATGGTGCGGTAGCTGGGCTGGAAGCAGCAAGGGAGCAAGGATCGTGACACCATTGGAGAGAACAACTTCCTTGCCAGGCTGGGTTTGTTCGGTATTGCCCCCGCTCTCAGCGGCAAGGTCCACGATGATTGCGCCTGGTTTCATCGCTTCGAGCATGGCAGTGCTGACCAGCAGCGGTGCGCGCTTCCCCGGAACGGCAGCAGTCGTGATCACGACGTCAGCGCGTGCAACGTAGGGAGACAGTCCATCCCGTTGGCGCTGGAGCTGCTCATCGGCAAGCTGGCGGGCATATCCAGCAGCCGTTTCGGTCTCCACGGTGCCAATCTCAATACGGATTGGTCGCCCGCCCAAACTTGCGATTTGTTCCTGTGCTGCGGGGCGAACGTCATAGGCAGACACCTGCGCACCCAATCGTCGTGCCGTTGCTATTGCTTGCAAACCCGCAACGCCGGCACCAATCACCAAACACTCTGCTGGCGGGATCGTTCCTGCTGCAGAAACCAGCATGGGGAAAAATCGTGGCAGACGCTCTGCTGCAACAATAGCAGCACGGTAGCCAGCAACGGTTGCCATCGAACTGAGCACATCCATCGCCTGTGCGCGACTGGTACGGGGAATTCGCTCCAGCGCAAGAATGCGGACGCCGCGCCCCACTACGTTTTCGACGACGTCGGCATGCTTCCACTGCTGCACGAGCGTGATCAGAACTTGTCCCTGGCGTAGCTGTTCGGCCAACGGAACCGGGAAAGTCAGCGTGCACAGGATCTCAGCTTCAGAAAGAACTGACACAGCATCAGGCACAATCAGGGCACCTGCTTGCTGGTAGAGAGCATCATCGAGGGATGCCAATTCCCCCGCCCCACGTTCGATGACGATCCGGAAACCGCGCTCTGCCAAGCGACGGACCGATTCTGGAACGAGCGCAACGCGCCGCTCCAACGAGTTCCACCGATATTCAGCCAAAATGCCAATGGTCATAAGCTCAAATCCGGCGAGAGTTCATTCCGTTCGGGGAGAACGATGACAACGTGCGCATCCCCTTCCCATAGCTCATATGTTTGTCCGATGGGCGTGGCAATCGTGCTGAGCCCAAATGAACTAAGCAGCTCTTCGGCTTCGTATTCACCGCCACCAACGGTACTCATGCAGACGATCAATCCCCCGCTGGTTTGTGGATCGCAGAGCACCGCCAGGTACGGCTTGTACACCTCCCAGAGTTGCTCCAGCGAGAGTTGATGTTCGGATTGCCCCGTGGATGTGCGCCGGTGGTGCCGAATTTCGACCTGGTGCCCATAGCTAAGCCAGTTCCGCCGCGCACCACCAGGAATGGCATTCATGCCGACATAGGCATCCACCCAGGGCAACAGGGGAAGGCTGGACCAGTCGAGCTCAATTTGGACATGACTTGCCCGCGCTACCTCGAGTGCATGCCCGAGCAGTCCGAACCCTGTCACATCGGTCATTGCCGTCACCCCAGGCATCCGTGCAAGTACCGGTCCAATGCTATTGAGCCGAGTCATCCACCGAATTGCTTCTGCCAGATCCGTCGGGCGTGCAATACCACGCTTGTGCGCAGTGGTGATAATCCCAACCCCCAACGGCTTGGTCAGAAAGATGCTATTGTACGGCGTTGCGGCAGCATTTTGCTTGAGGTACGCTAACTCGACGGTACCAGTAACCGCTAAGCCATAGATTGGCTCGGGAGTATCAATGCTATGCCCCCCAGCCAGCGGGATACCTGCTTCCTGGCAGATGTCTCGACTGCCCCGGATCACCTCTGCTGCCAGCTCTGCTCCGAGCTTGTCAATTGGCCATCCCAAAATGCCCAGTGCCATCATCGGCTCTCCACCCATAGCATAAACGTCGCTAATCGCATTGGCTGAGGCAATCCGGCCGAACTCGTAGGGATCATCCACGATCGGCATGAAAAAATCGGTTGTGCTTACAACAGCCGTACCGTTGCCGAGATCGTAAACTGCTGCGTCGTCGCGCGTCTCGTTGCCGACAATCAAGCGTGGATATGAGCGCCGCCCCACGGTCTGACCGCGCAGAATATCCTCGAGCACGCGCGGGCTCAACTTACACCCACAGCCGGCACCGTGGCTGTATTCGGTCAAGCGAATCGGGGAGCGCTCAGTGTTCATTCCTTTAGGGACAAATGGCAGTGGATTCTTTTGCTACCGCAAATTACGGACAAGTAAAGCCTGCACCGCTTGTGCAGAGCATCATCGGTGCGGCAGCGCGTTGCGCACACAACCAGTAATCGCGATGACGGGAAATGAGGTCCTCCTCGATGCCCCTACTGTTTGGGGCGGAACTCATCATCGCTGATTGGCACGTTGATCTCGTAGGTATTTGTGCTCGCGATGCTGAACATTGGCGATTCGAGTCGTTCCTTCTGTGGCAGCATAATGCCATTGTGCGGTGCATAGTCCTCGTAGAATTCGCTCAGGGTGACACCGCCGTCCTCGGGTCCTTGTTGGTAATCGGTGCGGCGCAAGAGGAAGGTGCCTTCGTCGAAGTAGAACCGCGATTCTTTCCCGTCCTTGATGGCACGGAGGATAATCATGCCATTTCGCTTCCCGATGATTGAGCACTGGTATCCCAGCGACGGCAGTTTCGTGACAAAGAACAGCACTGCCCGATCTTTTGCATTGCGCGCCAGTTCCTCGGGCATCGGCTTTGCTCCTTCTGGACCGTGCTTGATCCAGGCTTCTGCGCCGTCAATCCATTCCTCCTGCTGGATCACCGGCAGCGACAGGCGTTGGTAGAGTTTGTTGGGAGCTTTCTGCTTGACCGTCAACGTTCCATTGAACTGCTGTCCGCCGGCGCTCAGGGTAACCGTCGAGTTTTTGACGATGCTCTGGACCGCAGCCAATGCTGCATCTCCACCCATTGCTTTGGTGTACCGACGGAGCAATTCCTCCACGCTCATGGAAACCGATTCTGGCTCGGCAGAACCGACCTGCTTGAGATCAAGGTCATAGCGATAGACATCTCCATAGCGCTCGAGTTCTTTGGCAATGCCAGGTTTGCCAACAACGACCAGCCACCAATTGCGCGGTTGGAGATACCGTTCGGCAGCAGCAAGTGCATCGTAGGGCGAGTAGGCAACCAACCGTTTTGGATAGGCTTTGAAGTACTCGGGCGGCAACTCCAGATAATTAGCATTCTGCAGAAGTGAAGCAACAAACCATGGTTGCTCGAAGTTCATCTGGTAGTTGCCCAGCAGATTTTGCTTGATGACAGCGAATTCTTCTTCTGTTGCAGGCTCGTTGGCGACCTTTTCCACTTCGCGCCGCAACACCAAGATTGCTGAATCAGTCACTGCCGTCCGTACATCAGCACCAGCAACGAACCGGTTGAAGTACTTGCCCTGGGTCACGAATGCATACGGGGTGTACGTGAACGAGTAGGTCTCGCGGAGTGTTTTGAAGAGTCTGCCGCTGAAACCATTGCCCAACAATTCAACGGCAAGGTCGAGCTTCTCGTAGTCGGGGTCTTTGCGTCCTGGAGCCAGTCCGCACAGTACGATTGTTGACTGCACCGAACCGGGACGCTCGACCACATACACACCACGCGGTAGTGGCTTCGGCTGTGGCAGTGGCTTGATGTCAACCGGTGATGGTTCCCATCGGCGGAAGGCAGCCTCGATCTGCGAGACAATCTCTTTGAGCGTCACATCACCAATGATTGCCAGCGAAGCACCGTTGTTCGGACGGACGTAGGTGTTGTAGAACGTCCGGATGTCGTCGGGAGTGATTGAACGAACACTTTCTTCGGTGCGGCGTTGTGCACTGGGATGGTCAGGGCCATAGAGCACGATCCGCGATAACGCCATTGCCAATTGGGTTGGGCGGGACTTTTCCTGCTTGATTGAAGCGATCACTTGCGGCAGAAACTTGTCGAGTTCTTCTTTCGGGAACGCTGGATTGATCACGACGTCACTGAAAATAGCCAGCAGCAACGGCATGTGTTTTTTGAGTCCGCTGGCAGTGATGGTGAGAAGCTCGCCGCCACTGGATGCCGATAGTTCCGCCCCAATACTATCGAGGGCAGTGGCAATGTCGAGCGCCGTTCGTCGGCGCGTTCCTTTGGTCAGGAGATCGGCCATCAACGACGACAGTCCCGGCTTGGCACCGTCGAAGGTCTCGCCAGCGCGGACCTGGAGACGAAAGGCAATCGTCGGCTGACGATGATCTTCGATGACGTAAATCTTGAGTCCGTTTTTGAGTGTTGCTTCCTCGTACCGGGGGAATTCGTATTCACGCAAGGGTTCGATCGTGGGACGCCGACGCGGATCGAAGGCCTGTGGTTGCTCCAGCGCAGGCGTGGACAGCACCTGTTCGGGTACCGGGATCAGCGGTGCTTTGTCGCTTTTTTTCGATTGTCCTTGTTTGGGTTGTGCCTGGCTAACTGTTACAGCAAGCACGACCAGAATAATTGTCCGTATGCGATTCATGTTAGTTGCCCTCCTTCGCTTGTGATGGAATGAACGTCAGCACGACCCGGTTGGGAGTTCCGAAATACTTCTTCGCCACGCGTTGCAGGTCCTCGCGGCGGACGCTGTAGAAGCGTTGCATCTCGGTATTGACCAGCTCTGTATTCTCGAAAAACGCATAGGCACGCGCCAGCGCTAATGCTGTTGGATAAGTTCCTTTCTTGTCGGCAATGAAGCGCGATTCAGCGATGTTACGTGCTTTGGCAAATTCCGCTTCCGTGACGCCGTGGGCAATGACGCTATCAATGACAGCGTACATCATGTGCTCGACGGTGTCTATGCTTCTGCCTGGTGCGGCAACTCCCACCATGATTGCAGCACCGACTTTTTCCAGTTCGTAGGGAAACACCGAGCTTTGAACGGCAACTTGGGCACGGTCCACTAAGGCGCGATACATCCGCGAGCTTTCACCGTTGGCTAAAATGTCCATGAGCATTTGGAGCGCGTAGCTATCGGTGTGACCTTCCGGAACGGTACGATAGCCGATGAAGACCGCCGGCAGTTGGGCTTTGGGGTCGAAGATTGTATCGCGAATTTCCCCACGCAGGGGTGGAATCTGGAGTGAATCTCGTCGCGGTGGCGGTCCCGGTGGCTGAAAGCCAAAGTACAGGTCAACCAGTTTGCGGGCTTCGGTCTCGCTAAAGTCACCACTGATGACGAGCACGGCATTATTGGGAACATAGTACGTGTCGTAGAACTGCCGGAACTCGGCAATCGCAGCACTATCAATGTGCTGTGATGCTCCGATTGGCGTCCAGCTATAGGGCGACTGGGCAAACAGCCGCTCGAACATGCGGATATTCCAAACACCGTAGGGCGAATTCTCGTAGCGCATCTTCCGTTCCTCTTTGACGACCCCGCGCTGGGTCTCGACGCCGATGGTGTCGATCTTGAGTCCCCGCATTCGCTGCGACTCAATCCAGAGCGCCAGTGGCAGGGCGTTCGAGGGAACGCGCATGTGATAGACCGTTTGGTCGAACGACGTAAAAGCGTTGAGCTCTCCCCCCGCTTGCTGAATAAGTTTAGAAATTTCGCCCCGCTGGAGGCTATCGGTACCTTCGAACATCAGGTGCTCGAAAAAGTGGGCAAATCCCGTTCGCCCCGGAGCTTCATAGCGCGAGCCAACGCGGTACCACAGAACTGTGGTCACAACGGGTGCGGTCCGATCTTGTCGGAAGATCACGTGCAGCCCATTGGGGAGCGTGTACTCTGTAAACGACAGTGGCTTGTACATCTGCGCGTGGAGTGCTACCAGCGAGGCCAGCAGCAAGGCGACTGCAATACGCAATCGTGGCATAGTCAATGCTCGGTCAATGAGTGGAACTTCCATTGCCTTGGAAAGGCTAAACTGCACTGCAAGGTAGGTTGCAAACTTAGCGAAACCGCTGCTCCCACCATAGAAGGAAGCAATTCGGCATTTGTAAGTTTGCAACTGTTGCTTTGTTCCACCATTGCATCTGCGGGGAAGCAGCATGACACCACACCTTGAGCACCCGATGACCATCGCCCAACCGGAACGTGCCACCCTCCAGGAGCTCGTTCGCGGTCCCGTATCGCAGTTCATGGAAGAACATTTTCTCCACTTCAATGCTGCTACGGTCGTCGAAGCCGCGCGCGCCTACGAGGACCTGATCGAGCGTGGTGGCAAAATGCTCGTCGCACTGGCAGGAGCAATGAGCACCGCCGAACTGGGTAAATCCCTTGCTGAAATGATCCGTCAAGACAAGGTGCACATCATCTCTTGTACGGGCGCCAATTTGGAAGAAGATGTCATGAACCTTGTGGCACACTCGCACTACAAGCGCATTCCCAATTGGCGGGACTTGACACCGGAGCAAGAACGCCAACTCCTCGACGAACACTACAATCGCGTCACCGATACCTGCATCCCGGAAGAGGAAGCATTCCGCCGCCTGCAACATCATCTCGAGCGCGTCTGGACACGTGCTCAGCATGAGGGCAAACGCTACTTCCCACACGAATACCTCTACCAGCTCATCGAAAGCGGCGAGCTGGAGCAGTACTACGAAATTGACCCACGCAACTCGTGGATCATCGCTGCTGCCGAAAAACATCTGCCCATCGTCGTCCCAGGGTGGGAAGATTCAACCACGGGAAATATCTTCGCTTCGTACGTGCTTCGAGGAACGCTGCGTCCAGATATTGTCAAATCAGGGATTGAGTACATGACTTGGCTTGCCGAGTGGTATTCGGCAAACTGTCAACCACCGGGCATCGGCTTTTTCCAAATCGGGGGTGGGATCGCTGGTGACTTCCCCATCTGCGTCGTCCCGATGCTCCATCAAGACTTGGGACGTCAGGACGTGCTGCTGTGGAGCTACTTCTGCCAGATCAGCGACTCGACAACCAGCTACGGTTCGTATTCTGGCGCAGTCCCCAATGAAAAAATCACGTGGGGTAAGTTGGGTGTCGAGACCCCGAAGTTCATCATCGAAAGCGACGCAACCATCGTTGCCCCACTCATCTTCGCATGGGTGCTCGGTTGGTAAACCGTGCAGCACTGATTCTGTTCTGCCTGTGCAGCATTGGCAGGGGACAGCCAGCAGAAATGCTGCTTGGAAGTGTTGCCATTACATCCCGCTGTACAGATGCTATCACATCTGCCAAAGCTGAAGCCGCCCTCGCACTCGCGCTTGAAAACAGTGGTCAGTACCATTTGGTCACCTACCGGGATCTTCACCAGCGGGGTCATGACACCGGTTCGATTCATGCGTCCCTTCCCAGTCGTCGCATTCAGGTACGCATAGACTGTTTCCACAATCTGCTGCGTGCCGATATCGAGCTTGTTTTGCCAGACACAATGCGTCGTGGCAGTGGCTATAGTCTTATTCGGCATCGGTGGGAGCAGAGCGATCAACTGCTTGCCGATCCTGCCCTGCTGGAAGCGATCGAGCGTGCATTCTGCGTTGCCAGTGGTGATTGGTTCCTCTATGCCCGCCGGGATAGTGCTGGGGTACGTCCCGCATCGTTGCTTGCGGTGACAAATCTGGAGATTCGGGATAATCCATCCTTGCCTCCTTGGGAACTGTTCACCGACGCAATCACGACAAGCTATAGCGGCATTCTCGCGGCCATCACTGGCGGGCAACGCGCACCGGGATATGTTGTGCTCGACGTTGACACCCGCGACAGCATCTACGCCCACTTTCGGCTCTATGAGCCGGAACCAGGCATGCCGCCATCACGACAAGAAATTGCAGCGCTTGCATACTTCGGCGTGGAGGCTCTCATGAGTGGATGGCTGGAACGTACTGCTGCTGGGGCTCGATTAGAACTGCGCTTGCTCGATACACACCCCGATGGTTCTGTTTCCCTCCGTGCGCGCGTGGAGCGTCAACTCAACGACGACAGCCGAGTCGCCTTCCTCGAAGCAATTGCGGCTGCTGCAAAGGAATTGCTCAGCACGCACTCACCGTCCCCCCGTTGAGCGTTCGACGACAATTTTTGCAACTGCTCCCTCTCCGCTTTGCTCCGAAACAGCATGCAGCAGGTAAATCCCGCTTGGCACTGCGCTTCCGTGATCGTCTCGCCCGTCCCAAACCGCCGTGCGACTTCGTGTCCGTAGTGTGCGAATGGTCATTCCACTCAGCGTCGAAATGCGAAGTTCTGTCTCGGCAGTCAAGCCCTCGATCGTTAGCATCTGCTGGTCCGGATCGAGCGGCTGCGGATAGACTCGAAGCTGGTAGTTCTGCCGTGGCAACATCGCAAGCGTTCGCACAGCATTGATTCCGCGTTCGGTGCCAATGTAGAGAATGCCTCGTTCCTTGTCGGCAGCCAAGGCTCGCGCATCGTTCGAGAGCAGAATCGGATACTGGGCCTGCGTGATCGTCCCGAGAATGCTCACCCCATCATCGCCGATAATCCAAATTCCATTGGGCGTCGCAATCCACTTGTTATTGAGCGCATCCACCGTGATCGCGTTGATAGCAACGCCGCGTAATTCACGAACGATGCGGACAAAGGGTGTGCCTCCACTAAGGACAGCGGTTGGATTGACAATGGTTGCCAGTCCTGCGGTTGTGCCGACCCAGAGCATCCCCGTCTGATCCGTTACGAGCGCAGTAATGGTGTTCGATGGGAGCCCGCCGGCTTGGGTGGTCAGTCGTCCCCAGCGGTCGTCGCGCACGTCATCGAGTGTGCCGCCATCGTTGAACCATGCAAGGCCGCTTCCCTCCGCATCAGAGCGGTAGGAACCAAGCCACTTCGTCCCTGCCGCATCAATGGCGATGAACAGGAAGTACCCGACAGCCGGCGGATTCCCTGGATAGGTGAAACTGTAGAACCGTCCGCTGGAATCTCGCGCCAGCAGGTGTGCCGAGGACTGAATCCAGTTGCCCCAGTGAGCAATCCACGCTGTCCCATTGCGATCGCCCGTAACACTGCCCGGGACGGTGTAGGATGGATTTCCGGGGAATCCAACAAGCGGTGCGTTGTGGTTGTTGTAGTACTCGAGTGCGATGGAATCGCCAGCAAGGATGCGAGCGCGAAGCAATCCTGCACCCCAACTACTAAGCCACACATCTCCCGTCGGCAGAGCAGCAACGCGGTAATAATACGGCGAAGGCACCCGCGCATCCGATGCTGGCGTGAACGACCGCCAATGTTGTCCGATACGACAGGCGAATCCATTGCCCGATCGCCCCCCTGCCGCAGTTGCGACCCAGAGATTTCCGTTGGTATCCACTGCCAGATCGTAAGCAGTATTCGATGGCATCGAGTTCGGCGCGATGACTGTGAGCATATCCTCCGTAACGATGCTAATGCCGTTTGCGGACGTACAGCCGACGAGTAGTTCGCCGCTTGTCACTTTCACCGTCCGCTGGCGACGAAGGAGCGATGGTTGCATGGGGCCGCGTGGCATTCCCGTCTCAAGCGATAGCAACTGCCTCCCCACACCAATGATGACTTCGTCACCGAAGCGACTCAAGCCTACGACCGCATCGGTGCTACCCGTGGGACGTTGCCAGACAAGCTCGAACAGTGCCTCTCCATTCTGCCGAAGCACAACCGTTTGTGTTGCCACGACCAGCCGACCGGCACTGTCGAAGGCAAGTCCCGTTGCCGGGCTATCCCACTGCCACCCTTGGGGAAGCTGCCAGGAGCGCCACTGCTGTCGGTCCCGGAGCGAGGGCACACCCAACCACACCGATGCAATACCACCTGTTCCTGCTGCAAAGAGCGTATCGTTCCGCACAGCAAGCGCGGTGATAGCTGTCTTCGGTGCAAAAGTCCCAACAGCATCCACTGTTTCGACGGGCACTCCATAGGTGGCATCGAAGACGACAATCCCAAAGTCGGTTGCAGCGTAGATCCGGCTGCCGAGCACAATCAGCGCATTGATTGTCCGCCGCGGGTATTGGTCGGCTGCCCTTCGAATGTCGGTCAGTGTCCGCTGCGGGCCGCTCGATGAAGACAGTATCTCGAGCGTGCCATCGCTTGCGCCGGCAACGATAAGCTGGCCATCCTCAGAGGCCGCAATGCTCGAAAAATCCTGTACCAGCAATCCTTCGCCCGGACGGTACTCGGCTAGGATTTGGCGCGTGGTTGGATCGCATACAACAATGCCACCCGTCGTTGCTACCCAGAGATGGTCGGCATGATCGCTGGTGACATCGCGTGCATCCAGGAGTGACGTCAGGGACGTCCACTCGACAAGCCCCAGCGCATCGGCGGTCAGCTGTGCCCAGGATGCCACCGACACCACCACCATCGCCGATAGCAGCCACACCAGCGTTCCGCAGATCGAACCGGCAGCGTTCATTGTCCGCGTCGGCGGAGTTGGTCGAGGAGGTCGGCCATTTCGAGTGCGACAAGGGCAGCTTCCGCACCTTTATTGCCCGCTTTTCCACCCGCACGATCGAGTGCTTGGTCCAGCGTGTCCGTGGTCAACACACCGAATGCGCACGGAATACCTTCGGCAAGCATCGTCTGGAGAATGCCACTGGCAGCTTGCGTTGCGACAAAATCAAAGTGTGCCGTCTCACCCCGAATCACGCAGCCAAGCACGATGATCGCATCGAACTCGCTGCGCTCGGCAAGAGTGCGGACCACCAGTGGCAATTCAAAACTGCCCGGACACCAGACAATCGTTATGTGGTCGGCGGCAACTCCCTGCCGTTGCAATGCATCGAGGGCACCAGCCAGGAGCCGGTCGGTCACCAACTGATTCCATCGCGCGGCGGCAATGGCGATCCGGTAGCCAGATCGGTACTGTCCTTGGATTGTCTGCATACGCACGTGGGTGAATTCATGCTTGGCTGCAAAGCTACAACTGCTCCCCGAAGACGGACGGAGGGTTCCCGATATTTGCGCACTGCACAAAACGTTCTTTTTCGAATCGGACACCAATGTTTCCACCCTACGAGGACGAGCTCAACTTTCCCCAACTGGAAGAACGCATCCTGGAATTTTGGGATGCCACCGGCGCGTTTGAGCGTTCGCTCCAGCAGCGCTTCCAGGAAAATGCTCCCTGGTTCAACTTCTACGAAGGTCCCCCAACCGCAAACGGTGCGCCCGGCATTCACCACATGATGGCACGTACGGTCAAGGATGCCGTGTGCCGGTACAAAACCATGCGCGGATACTACGTTCGACGCCAAGCCGGCTGGGATACTCACGGCTTGCCCGTCGAGATTGCCGCCAGTAGGGAATTGGGGCTGCTGACGCGCAACGACATCATCGCCTACGGCATTGACCGATTCAATCAGTACTGCCGGGAATTAGTCGAGCGACACATCTCGATGGAAGGCGGCTGGCGATACTTGACCCGACGCATGGGATTCTGGGTGGACCTCGACGCAGCGTACATGACGTGCTCGAACCAGTACATCGAAAGCGTTTGGTGGTCGCTCAAACAACTCTTCGATCGCGGGCTGATTGTCAAAGGATTCAAGGTCGTCCCTCAATCACCCACGATCGAAACACCGCTCTCGTCACATGAACTCTCGCTGGGGTATCGCACCGTGCGCGATCCGAGCGTGTACTTGATCGTTGCCATCACCGAGCCATCGGTGCCTCAGCTTGAGGGCGCATCCCTTCTGGTGTGGACGACAACGCCATGGACGCTCTTTGGGAATGTTGCCCTTGCAGTGCATCCATCGGTTGAATATGTCGTCGTCGAAGCACATGCGACCAAACGCCCGGACCACGTTGCTCGATTCGTACTGGCTGCTTCACGAGTGGAAGTACTCGCACCCGATTGGGAAGTATCCGAGATAGCACGGCTCAAGGGTAGCCAACTTGTCGGCACACGGTACGAGCAAATTTTCGACGATATCCCCCTCGACCTGGAACAATACCCCAATGCACTCCGGGTTCTTCCTGGAGACTTTGTCACGACCGACGAAGGAACCGGTATCGTACACCTTGCGCCGGCATTCGGACAAGACGATTTCGAGATGATGCAACGCTTCCACTTACCGATGCCGGTGCCGGTCACGCCGAATGGTCATTTTACCGAACAGGTCCGCGCATTCGCAGGGCGGGCAATCAAGACATTCACCTACCCAGACGGCAGCACAGAAGAAGGCGCCGACCGCGATATTGTCGCACTGCTCAAGAGCCGGGGGAAAGTGTTCATGGCGCGCTTCGATTACGAGCACTCGTATCCTCACTGCTGGCGCACTGGCAACCCCATCATGTACTATGCGCGCGAGTCGTGGTTTATTCGTTCTCCGCAGTACCGCGATCGGATGATCGAGCTCAACGCGACTATCCGCTGGCAGCCACCCGAGATTGGAACCGGTCGCTTTGGTAACTGGCTCGAAGAGGTCAAGGACTGGGCACTCTCACGCGACCGATTTTGGGGAACACCGCTGCCGATCTGGGCAAGCGATGATGGCGATTGTTTCGCGATCGGATCGGTTGCGGAATTGATGGAAGGTTTCGTCGAACAGCCAGGCGGTGGACGCGTCCCGGTCGCAGCAGTCGCCGATCAGCTCGACTTGCACCGCCCGTTTGTGGATGCGATCGTCTTCGAGCGAAACGGGAAGCTCTACCGCCGGGTGCCAGACGTTATAGACGTCTGGTACGACAGCGGCGCTATGCCCTTTGCGCAATTCCACTACCCCTTCGAGAATCAGCAACTCTTCGAGCGTTCGTTCCCGGCTGATTTCATCGCCGAAGGCATTGACCAAACGCGCGGCTGGTTCTACACACTCCACAATCTGGCAACGGCACTCTTCGATAAGCCAGCCTTCCGTTCGGTTGTTGTCAACGAGTTGGTGCTCGATAGCGCCGGCCAGAAGATGAGCAAAAGCCGCGGCAATACGGTTGATCCCTTCGCGATGATGGAACGCTACGGCGCCGATGCTGTCCGGTGGTATATGGTCGTCAGCAACCCACCCTGGAAACCGCTGCGTTTCAATGAAAGCGACATCAGCACAACCGTCCTGGCAGATTTCTTCCGTGCGCTGACGAACACCTACGCTTTTTTTGCGCTCTACGCGAATGTGGATGGATTTACCGCGAGCGAACCACTCATTCCCCTTTCGGAGCGTCCTGAGATTGACCGCTGGGTTCTATCGGCACTCCACACGGTCCGCACTCGCTACTGCGCTGAGATGGATAGTTACGACATCACGCGCGCAGCACGGTTGGTGCAGGACTTTGTCCGCCGAGATGTTTCGAATTGGTACGTCCGACGCAATCGCCGCCGTTTCTGGAAAGGTGAACACGACCGCGATAAGCGTGCTGCCTACCAAACGCTCTACGAAGTGCTGCGCACAGTGAGTACGCTGATCGCCCCCATTGCACCGTTTTTGGCAGAGGACCTCTACCAGCGCCTCCGCCGCGAGAGCGATCCAATTTCCGTCCACATGGAACGGATCGAGCCTGGCGATCCGGCTATGGTTGACCCGGTCCTTGAGCGTCGCATGGACCTTGCGCAGCGGATTGTGTACCTTGCACGCTCGCTCCGGGAGAAGGCACGCATCCGCACCCGCCAACCCTTGCGCCGCATCATGATTCCGCCGGTCTCGACTGAGCAGCGCCAGGACATCGAACATACATACCAGCTTATCTGTGAGGAAATCAATGTCAAGGCCATCGAATTTCTCGACGACGACACTGCTATCGTTCGCCGCACAGCAAAGCCGAACTTCCGCACACTCGGCAAGCGGTACGGCAAGGATGTTCAGCAGGTTGCCGCAGCAATTCGTGCACTCACACCCAACCAGATCCGCATCCTACTGTCAACAGGTGAGCTGCAGCTTCCCATCGGTGAATCGGAGGCAACTGTTACGCTCGAAGATGTCGAGATTATCAGCGAAGACATCCAGGGATGGCTGGTCGCATCCGAGGGCAACGTCACTGTTGCACTCGACACCGAAATCACCCCCGAGCTGCGAGCAGAAGGAATTGCACGCGAACTGGTCAACCGCATCCAGAACATGCGTAAATCCTCGGGCTTCGAGGTAACCGACCGTATCCGCGTCGCCATCGAAACATCCGATGGGGACGTGCGCGACAGCATCGAACAACTGCGCGGCTACGTCATGGAGGAAACACTTGCCGTCGAGCTTGTTCATACGATGCTTGGGGATCGTGGAACGCTTGTTGATCTCGACGGGACACAAGTTCGGATCCACGTCGAACGTGTACGATGACTGTGTATCGAATCGGTCACTACGAGCATCGCTCCCAGCCGCTGTTGGAGCGGCGGTTATTTATCCGGCGCCTTTTCGGTCATGGAGTGTTTGCGACTCTCATTGTCGCACTCTCGCTTGGGATGGGCGTGCTGGGGTATCGCGTCTTCGAAGGTCTGCCGTGGATTGATGCGCTCCTGGAAGCAGCGATGATTTTGGGCGGGATGGGACCGGTCAACCAGTTACACACGGTCGCCGGAAAACTTTTTGCAGCGTGCTACGCCCTCTATAGCGGTGTTGCGTTCCTTGCAACAGTGGGCATCCTCTTAGCTCCCATCGCCCACCGCATGTTGCACCGCCTCCATCTTGAGCAACCCTCCGACTAAGGCTGACGCGACCGATCAATCAAGGAGCCGATACAGCACGCTGTTCGATCACTTCCAATTGCTGCCGTGCACGCAGATTTCGCGGATCAAGCTGCAGCGCAATCCGATACGACTTTGCTGCCTGCTGGCGGGAACGCTCATCCCCACTTGCGAGAGCATCGCCGGTGCGCACGTATGCCTGTGCTGCCAATGCAACAAGCCCCCGATCGAGACGTTCCGACCTATACACTGCCGCACTTTGGATAAGCGCCGTTGCATCCACAACTGCTGGCGGCGGCAGCGGAGAATCGGTTGCTGCCTGTCGGAGGGCAACAGTGGCTCCATACGGCTCTGTAGCAAATAGCGCAGCAAAGTCGGGTTCGGTCTCGAGCACCTCAGGCGTCGCGAAGGCGGGTCGCTCGGGATTTCGGCGTACGACTGCCTCCAGCAAAGCAACAAAGGCTTGTTGGATTGTTCCGTAGCGTTCCTGTGGCATCTTTCCCGATTCGAACTCTTCCAACAGCGGCATGTAGGCGGCAATCTCGCTTGAGCAGCGTTCGATCGGCTCACCATACCACCGCCGGAGCTGACCGATATACCACGTGCGCCGGAGAAGCTCTTTTTCGACCAGCACAATATCGCGGCGGTACCCTTCGACCTGTTGCAGATACCAGAACGCCGAACAGAAGTAATCCCACTGCTGCGACAGGAGAATGCTCCCCTTCGGAAGGGGTTCGACAACGAGCCGGACGTATTCCCGAATCAATCGGTGCGCATGCAGATCGTTGGGCTTCCAGTTCCAGGCTGTGTACACAATCGGCAAGAGCACCAAAACAACCCGAAGGTGCCGGTACCGCCACAGTGCTGCAATCCCAACCGCAACCGCAAGATTCAATGCAATGAACGCCGTTAGAAAGTACGGCTCAATGTCGTGGATGCTGTAGTGAACGACGTACCCAACGCACACCACCACCAGCAGCACAAGGAGCACTGCATAGAGACGATGGCGCTTCCAGATCACCAGCCCACCCCACAGCGCACAAGGTACGACAACGTTGGGCAGCAGCAAGGACCAAAACACATTCAGTTGGCGGCGCCATTGGCCGCTGAACATCCAGACCGCATACTGCTTTCCCAGGACGTGGTAGAGGAACTTATCAATGCCGCGATGCACCTCGCCCCAGTTGAACAGTGGTTCAGCCATGCTGCGGAGCGGCAAGTATGCATAGAGCACCGCGCACGCCAAGCACACAATAGCCGGCAACGTAAGCTGGCGTAGGCGCTGCCAGCCCTGCCCACTACTACTGAGCATCACCGCAAAGACAAGCACTCCCGGCACAAGCACAATCGCCGACAGATGATTGGTAAAGCACAGCCCCAGCAGGAGTGCGGCGTAGAGGGCATGCCGACGGGAACGTTCCTGTTCCCACCGAACCAACCAATAGAGCATGCCCACAATGAGCACTTGTTGGAGAACGTGCACTTCGAAGCTGAGAGCTTGTGCCCACACCGTGCGCGCAGTCATCAGCAGTAACGCACCGAGTGCAGCGCCAGCGCGCCGTGCTTGCTCATCGAGGCCGAGAATCTGGGGCAACAATCGTAACAGCAGCCGATGGGCAATAGCAACGCCTATTCCACCAAGCAGCACCATGAGAAGATTTAGCTGCTCGATCGGGGACAGTGGCAAGGGAACGTGCAACCATGCATGCCCCAGCATCGACAAGAGCGGATAGCCCGTTGGATGAGCCACACCAAGCGTAACGCACACCCCCGCGAGCTCGCCGCAGTCGGTGTAGTAGAGGTCAGGTGCCGCAGTCCACTGGTAGAGCAACAGCGCCACAAGGGCAATGCCTGCTGTTTCTACCCAGCTCCGATCACAAGGCCATTGCTTCACGTTCCATCACTTGAGCAATAATCGAGGCGGCAAAAATACCCTCGGATGCCTGGGGGGCTGTTGTATTTTCGGCACGCAACGATTGGCAGCATGCGCAATGGATCAACAACCGATTCTGCTTTCGGTCGAAGAAATCGCGCTCAAGCTCAAAGAGGCAGCGCAGTTCATCGGACAACGCGTGGTCAACCGCGATGAAGTCATCGAGCAAGCCTTCTGCGCACTGCTCACGGGCGAACACATGCTCCTGCAAAGCCGAACTGGTGTGGGAAAGACGCTCCTTGCTGAACAAATTTTTGCCATGTTCGAGGGAGCACGGGTGTTCCGCATCCAAGCCAGTAAAGAACAGCAACCCGATTCCTACTTCGGCGGACTCGACCTGGAGCTGCTCAAGCGCGGCATCTTGAAGCATAACACCGAAGGCTCGTTGGTCGAAAGCGAGTTCGGTTTCATTGACGAAATTTTCGATGCCAACGACTTTACCTTGCGGGCGCTGCTGTCGCTGCTCAATGAGCGTCGCTTGCTTCGTGGCACGCACCACCAACCTGCCCGCATCCATACGGTGATTGCTGCAACGAACTACCTACGCGTGAGCGAAGTCACCGAAGCCATTCTCGATCGCTTCCTCTACAAAGCGCTCATCTTGCCCGACAAGGATCCGTACGTTCAGTTCAAGATTGCACAGAAATACTTGCTCCACGGCGGAAAGCCCGCGCAACCGCCGCGCACGATTCCCTTCGCCGAGCTCAAGTACATGCACACGATCATCACTGGCAATAACCCCACGATCACGATCACCATCCGCCCCGAAGATCTCTACTTTGCCAATTTGGTCATCGCTCACTTCGAGCACCTGCGCAACCGTGCTCTCCGGGAATCCAACCGCGGTCGGAAGGCCGACGACTACCGTGAATTCTACATTTCCCCTCGGACGCAAGCAAAGTCGCTCGATCTTCTGCGGGCGTTGGCACTGCTCCGCGCGCGCACGTCCGTCACTCACGAAGACATCAGCAAGCTCTACTTCATCTTCGCAACTGTTGGAGTTCCGGAAGAAATCGCGCTCTTCAAGAAGTCATTTGAGACGATCGAAAATTCGCTCACCTCATCGAATGGTTTCGAACAGATCGCTACGCTGCTGGCCTTTGAGACACTCCTGCAACATATCCGCCACGATCGCAGCATACTCGAACAACCACTGGGAGAATTAGCCACTACCCCAATTCGGCGCACCTTCATCGAATGGTTCAAGGAAACCTTCGGGGGCGTTGATAAAACCGTTGCTCACAATCGCCGGCAGTTGGAGCAGTTCATCACCGACTTTGTCCCAGCAACCGAAGAAGTGCGCGAACTCAAGCTCGCGGTCGAACGACTCATGACACGTGTCTTCCAAGAAATCGAGCGTGATCAAGCGCGGGAAGCAGAGCGCCGCCTGCGCCGGCAGGAGCAGTACACAAGCCAACAAGAGCCATAATACCGCTGAGCAGTTTCGGACTTACCGCGAAGGAAGAATTGGCTGGGTAGCCAAGTCGTGCTTGAGCGGCTCACTACTACGCCCTGCAGGCTCGACCAAGCGCCCATTGTCCCACCGATACCCTTCCCAGCGGGCAATGACGACCGTTGCCAAACAATTCCCCAACAAGTTGACCGAGGTGCGCGCCATGTCCATGAACTCATCCACACCAAAGATTACGGCAACACCGACAGCCACGAGCGCAGGATCAAGGAACGAGGACGCAGTCGCCAAGAGCACAACCAAGGATGCTCGTGGGACTGCAGCAACGCCTTTCGAGGTAACCATCAGCGCCAGCATCAACATCAACTGTTGATCCAGCGTGAATGGTTGTCCAGTGGTCGCTTCGATTGCCTGTGCTAAAAAAACTGAAGCCATCGCCAGATAGAGTGTTGTTCCATCGAGATTGAACGAGTACCCCAGCGGCATGACGAAGCCGACGATCCGACCAGGCACACCAAGCCGCTCCATGTTTTCCATCGCCATTGGCAGAGCGCTCTCGCTGCTGGTGGTCACAAATGCCAGCATGAATGGCTCACGGACGGCTTCGATAAACGGACGCAGTGGCAGGCGTATCAACAGGGCAACTGCACCAAAGACAACCACCACGAAGATCGCCAGTGCTCCGTAAAGCGACAGTACCAGCGCACCGAGATTGACCAAGACCCCCAAGCCCTGATGACCAATCGAGTATGCCATTGCTGCACCAATCCCAATCGGTGCAAACCGCATGATAAGCTCAGTAAAGCGGAACATCACCTGCGATAGCGACTCACACCATTGGACAATTGGCCGCGCACGTTCGCCCGCAGCCGCGGCAGCAAGCCCGAAGATCGTCGAGAAAGCGACAATTTGAAGAATATCCCCTTCAGCCATGCTCTTGATAATCGAGGCCGGAAAGACATGCACCAAAATTTCGATGGGTGTTTTGGGTTTTGCCACTGGTAGTGCGGTAGTGTCTGTCGCATCAGCTTGGAGGATCAGTCCTTGTCCCGGTTGGACCAGATTCACAACAGCAAGACCAATTGCCAACGCAAGGGTGGTGACGATTTCGAAGTAGACGAGCGACTTTGCGCCGATGCGTCCCACTGCTTTGAGCGAACCACTTCCAGCAATCCCAGCGACAACAGCACCAAAAATCAGCGGTGCAATGATGCTCTTGATAAGGTTGAGGAAAATCTCACGCAGGAACTTCAGCTCGATCGCCCAGGCGGGAACGACCACACCAAGAATGGTTCCTACCACCAGCCCAACGATAATCTGTTGGGTCAGGCTCAGATGCCACCACCGGCGGGGACCAGGCATGACCGCGCTCCCGCCGTGTTATCCCAAATACGGCTGCAGCCGCTCGACGATCATCCGCTTAGGGACAGCGCCAACGATGGTATCAACAAGTTTCCCCTGGTGAAAAATCAGCAGAGCCGGAATGGATCGCACACCGTATTCCATTGGTACGCGGGGATTGCTGTCAACATCCATCTTGGCAACCTTGACTTTGCCGTGCAACTCCTCAGCAAGTTCATCAATGATGGGAGCAATTTGCCGGCAGGGGCCACACCAGGCAGCCCAGAAGTCAATGATCACCGGTAGCGATGATTGCAGAACTTCCTGTTCGAATGTATCATCGCTGATATGCAGCGGCTGGAGGGTGATTGCCATCAGTTCCGAAAGCTGTAATTCAACAACAGTTGGGTGGCAAAAATACACCTACCCGGCCGAGGCGTCAGAATTATTTGCGCCGAATGCATCTTTGCACCGCGACGTTGCAGACAGGTATCGAATGCCAACCCTTTTACGCCGTCTTCCGCTTCGCTGGCGATTGACCCTGTGGTATGCCGCACTGGTCACCGTTGCGCTGGGCGCCTTCGGCGGGGCACTCTATCGAACTGTGTCGGAGAGCCTGTCGAAGAATCTCGATGCATCCCTGAGCCGCGCTGTGACATCGCTCGACTACATCGTCAAACAAAAGCAGCAGGAATCGCGCCGTCCGTTGCGCAGTCCGCGACGACGACGGAACGCACTGCTCCCATTCGAAGCGGCTCCACCGCGTGATTCACTCCAACGAGACACCGCCACCGACGAGCCCGATGTCGTGTGGATGGCGATCTACGAGCACATCCTGCTCAACACCCGAACCTTTGCCATCCAAATTGCCGATACTGCTGGCACACTCCTATGGCACTCGTCAGCAACGCGCGATACATTCCCCACATTCGCTGTACTCACCCGAGACGAGCAACTGCCGCCACCTTATCCCTTGCTCAAGACGATCGTCATCGGAGGCGAACACTACCGTGTGGCAGCGGTGCGCTCCGGACAGGTAGAAATTGTGGTCGGTTATCCGCTGACCGAAATCGAACAGACGCTGGCAGAACTCTTCTTTGCCTTGAAGATTGGGCTACCACTGGTATTTGTTGTTGCCGTCCTCGGTGGCTATTGGCTTGCGCGGTATTCGCTGCGGCAGGTGGAAGTGCTGACCAATGCCGCACAAGACATCAGTGCGCGTCATTTGAATGTGCGCCTTCCCATGCCGCCGGTCAACGACGAAATCGCTCGTCTGACGGCAACGCTCAACGACATGATCGCACGCCTGGAACAATCCTTCCAGCAAATCCAACAGTTCACCAGCGACGCTTCTCACGAGCTTCGGACACCGCTAGCGATTCTCATCGGAGAATTGGAGCTGGCGCTGCGTCGCCCCCATAGAGCGGAGGAATATCAAGCTGTGCTTTCTAGCGCCCTGGAGGAGGTCGTGCGATTGTCGAAAGTCGTTGACGGGTTGCTCGAATTATCCCGCGCGGAGTCTGGACAAGTTGCCATCGAACGTGAGCTGGTCAATCTCAGCCAATTGGTGCTCGATGTGTGTGAGGATTTCTCGCTCTTGGCGGAAGAACACGGGCTCGAACTCCGTGTGGAGGTCCAGCCATTTATCCAGCTCATTGGCGACCGCACCCGCCTTCGGCAAGTGCTGATCAATTTGCTCGACAACGCTGTCAAGTACACACCGCGCGGGGGAATAATCCGCGTCCACCTCTGGTTGGAGCAAGTGCAGGTACACCTTGCCATCAGCGACAATGGCATCGGCATTCCCGCAGAGGACCTGCCGCATATTTTCGACCGTTTCTACCGTGTGGACAAGGCACGCAGCCGTAAAATTGGTGGGAGTGGCTTGGGCTTAGCGATCGTGCGCTGGATCATCGAGGCACATGGTGGAACGATTTGGGTCGAAAGCACCGAAGGCAGTGGGACCACTATCCACATTCGTTTGCCGATTGACGCAAATGCGCACGAACCTACAGTTTCATCACACCATCACCATCGAACAACGTATGCACAATCTTCGACATCAGCTTGAGGAAAGCATCGCCGCTATTCGCACCCGCAGCGCGCATGCTCCGAGTGTTGGCATTGTTCTTGGCACTGGTCTCGATCGTCTTGCCCAGCGATGCAGCGTTGAGACCAGCATTCCGTATGCCGACATACCCCATATGCCGCGTTCAACTGCACCGAGCCACCGCGGCCACCTCCTGCTGGGTTCGTGGTCTGGCGTCCCGGTCGCGATCATGCAAGGTCGCGTGCACTACTACGAAGGATACACGATGCAGGAAGTCACCTATGGCGTTCGGCTCCTGAAGGCCCTGGGCGTCCGAGTGCTCGTGCTGACCAATGCCGCCGGCGCACTCAATCCGTTGTTCCGCCGTGGCGACATCATGCTCATCGCCGACCATATCAATCTCATGGGCACAAGTCCGCTCATCGGTCCCAACGATGACCTCCTGGGCGAACGCTTCCCGGATATGAGTGATCCGTATAGCGCTGAGCTTCGCGACCGTGCCCGGCAGGTCGCACTCGAACAGCGGATCCCGCTCCGCGAGGGAGTCCTTGTCGCAGTACATGGTCCGAACCTTGAAACGCGTGCAGAGTACCGCTTCCTGCGAACCATAGGTGCGGACGCTGTCGGCATGAGCACGGTGCCCGAAGTCATTGCAGCAGTGCACGCAAAGCTCCCCATTGTAGCCTTTTCGATACTGACCGATGAATGCTTCCCCGATGCACTCCACCCAGTCTCGGCAGCAGAGATTATCGCGGCAGCCGAGGAAGCCTCCCCCAAACTGGAGCAGCTGATCTCGGCCTTGCTCCCCGTGCTGTAAAACGTCAGCGGAACCAGACACTGTGAACAAATGTTGACAGCTTCCGGGCGCGGATGCACTGAAACAAATCCGAGCAGGAGTGCATTTCTGCAGTGCACGGGCGGCCTGCAGCAGTTGCTCGTGTCATACCGCTGGAACTTTTACCGAATTGGCACACTATTGGCCACTGGAAAATTTGTGCGCACCACTTCAACGAAAGGAGGCTCTCATGAAAAAAGTCGCGCTCGCCGTCATCGGCGCAGGCAATATCGCGCAGAGCGTTCATCTGCCCATCCTTCGACGCCTGCCAAACGTTGAGCTCATCGCCCTTTGCGACCGCAACTACTCCAAAGCGCGCGCAGTCGCTGAGCGCTTCGGAATTCCTCATGCCGTTCGATCGGTGGAGGAGCTGCGCCACCTGCCGATCACCGCAGCAGACGTCTGCACCTCTACCGACTCGCATTCCGACGTTGTTGGCGCGTGCATCGAGGCCGGATGGGATGTATTCGTTGAGCGACCCCTTGCCATCACCAGCGACCAAGCAGCACTCCTTGCAGACAAAGCACGGTCGCGTGGCGTCAAGCTGATGGTTGGAATGAACCACCGGTTCCGCACCGACGTTGTGCTCATGAAGAACTACATCGAGCAAGCCCAACTCGGCCATGTGTACTATGCCAAAGCCGGCTGGCTCAAACCGCATAGTGGCGATGGACGGCTGCTTGCCCTCGCTGAGCACCACGGGCGTGGCGTTCTCTTCGAGCTGGGATTGGTGTTGGTTGACCTGCTGCTCTACCTCTTCCGCGGCACGTCCGTGCGTTCGGTGAGCGCATCGCTGTTCTACAACTCGCACCCCACTGTTGAGGATGTTGCCATCGCAACCCTCAATTTGAGCGATGGCAGCGTTGCATCCATTGAAACCAGTTGGTCACTGGTCCGACCGGAAGACTTGTTCTACTGCAACATGTACGGCAAAAACGGAAGTGCCTTCATCAACCCATTCAAGGTGGTTCGCCAGCAGGAGACCGGTGTTTCAATCGCAACGCCGCCGCAACCGACATCGAAAGTCGAAGTCTATACCCGCTCCTACGAGGCGGAGTTGAAGCACTTTGTTGCCAGCGTGCAAGGATTAGTGCCGGTCGTCTCGACTGCCGAAGAAGCGGCTGAGCGCCTGCTGGTGGTGGAAGCACTCTACCAATCTGCTCTCCAACACTCGGAAGTGCAACTCCCCTCAGGCGATTTTGTCACGGCATAAGCCACAGACGCGACGAGCCCCCTTCGGAATCGCTGCCGGGAAGGCAGCGATTTCTTTTTCAGAATGGTATTTTGGGATGGGATGTCTCATGATGTCATTCATAATCCCATGCGCACAGCTTTCCTTGGAGCACTGCTAGTGATCGCTGGCGTGCTGAGCGCTGTCGCCCAAACCGATCAAGCTACTCGACGCGCTGAACAACTGGCGCGACAGGCAGAAGCCCTCGCACAACTGCCCGACCTGGTAGCCCGACAGTACCAGCTCTCAGCAAGAGAGCATCTGACCCCGCCGACACCTCCAGACCTTAGCGTAATTCCACCAGCACCGAATCCAAGAATTTCTCCCTTCAACCCCGATACGGTTCAGCACCGTATCGAGCGGTTGTTGGAGCATCTTGCAGCCTGCCTTAGCCGTCTCCAAGCCAACTCAGCTGCAACGGAGCTGGACTCAGTGCGTGTCCTGCTGAACAATCCATCCATCAGGGCCACCATCTCGGAGGCCATCGCACTATCGCTCGACTATTCTGTCAAAGTGCTGGAGGAACTCAACGCCATGACCCGGAAGCTCGACACGATGTTCGAGCAACTCAAGACAAGGCTGGAGCAACTGCGCAAGCAGCTACAGGACACACGCAAGCATTCCGACAACTAAGCTTGCACGCATGCCATATCAATCCGATTACCTGGTGCTCGGCAGCGGCATTGCAGGGCTGTACGCTGCGCTCAAGGCTTCCGAGCAGGGCAGCGTCGTTGTCTTGACCAAAAAGCAGCGTGCCGAATCCAACACCAACTATGCCCAAGGCGGCATCAGCGCAGCCATTGGGGAGAATGATTCGCCACAGGCACACTTGGAGGATACGCTTCGCGCTGGTGCAGGACTCTGCCATCGCGACGCCGTCGAACATATGGTCGCTGCTGCCCCAGCAGTTATTGAGGAGCTCTGCGCCATCGGCGTTGAATTCACGCGGCGCAACGGCGGCTTCGATCTTGGGCGAGAAGGAGGGCATAGCCGCAACCGCATCGTCCACGCCCGCGACATGACCGGTCGAGCGATCGAACAAGCACTCTTGCACGCGCTGTCGGTTCGTCCATCGGTAACGTTGATCGAGCATGCAACCGCCGTCGAGCTGATCACCCAGCATCATTTTCGTTCCCGTACGGATGCAAGCACACCGACCTGCTACGGCGCCTATGCACTGACTGCCGACGGACGCATCGAGCAGTTTTTTGCGCGAGCGACTATCCTTGCCACCGGTGGATGCGGACAAGTCTACGTGCACACCACTAACCCATCCATCGCCACTGGCGATGGAGTCGCCATGGCATATCGCGCTGGTGCTGCAATTGCAAACATGGAATTCATCCAGTTCCATCCGACTGCCCTGTACGAACCCGAACGCACCGGTCCGGCATTCCTCATCAGCGAAGCTGTCCGCGGCGCTGGTGCAATCTTGCGCAATAGCAGTGGCAAACGCTTCATGCCGGAGTACGACGATCGCGCCGAGCTTGCCCCACGCGATGTCGTCGCACGAGCAATTGACCATGAGCTCAAAACCCGTGGGGACCGATATGTCTGGCTCGATCTCCGCCACATGGATGCATCCACCGTTTGGGAGCGCTTCCCCACCATTGCCAGCGAATGCGCTCGACGCGGCATTATGCTGCCCAACGATATGATTCCCGTCGTGCCGGCAGCACATTATTGCTGTGGCGGTGTGCTTACCGACCTCAATGGACGCACCTCGATCGAGCGACTCTACGCCTGTGGCGAAGTTGCCTGCACCGGCGTGCACGGTGCTAATCGGCTGGCAAGTAATTCGCTCCTGGAGGGGGTTGTCTTCGCAGGTCGTGCCATCGCGGACATTGCATCCGCCCCACCACCGGCACCCAACGTCATCGCTGACGTCCTGCCATGGGACACCAGCGGCACCGACAACCTCGACGAATGGATTTTGATCGCGCATGACCGGGAAGAATTGCAAACGCTCATGTGGGACTACGTGGGCATTGTTCGCTCTGACCTTCGGCTGGAGCGAGCACTCCGCCGCATCGAACTTCTTCGCAGGGAGATCGAAGACTTCTATCGGCGCACTACCTTATCCCCAGCACTGATCGAGCTTCGCAACCTGGTAACCGTTGCGTGGCTCATTGCACGCAGTGCGCTCCACCGCAAGGAAAGCCGCGGCCTGCACGCGATGAGCGACTATCCCACCAGCGACGACCGCTGGCGCTGCGATACGGTCATCGTTGCCGACCGCATCGAATGCCGCCCCCTTCCGTAATGCATCGCCGTTGGAAAGGAGGGCTGTGGTTTTCTAAGTTTGCAGGAAGCCTTCTGCCCTGGTGCTTAGGCAGATGCATTGTCTCACCATCGTCGGGAGTAATTCGCCTATGCAGTACGATCTGCAGCACATCAAGAACGTCGCACTGCTCGGTCATACAGGATCGGGAAAAACGACGCTGGCCGAAGCTATGCTCTTCGAGTCGGGTGCTACTACTCGCCGCGGTTCGGTTGAGGAGCGCAATACAGTCTCCGACTACACCGACATCGAGCATGAGCGCGGCAGTTCGGTCTTCACCACTCTGATGCACCTGGATTGGCGCGGCTACAAAATCAACCTGCTCGACACACCCGGATACGACGACTTCTGCGGGGAAATTATCACGGCGTTGCGCGTGGCCGACACCGGGCTGCTCATCCTGAATGCTGCCAGCGGCGTCGAAGTCGGTACCGAACTCATCTGGCGCTATACCGAGCAATTTGCAACCCCGATGATTATTGCCATCAACAAGCTCGACCATGAGAACGCTGCCTTCGAGCGCACCGTCGAGCAAGCGCGGGAACGATTCGGTCGAGCAGTCACACTGGTGCAGTATCCCCTGGCCGAGGGCACCGGCTTCAACGCTATCGTGGACGTGCTCAAGATGACGCTCTACCAGTTTCCCCCACAAGGCGGCAAACCACAAAAGCTCCCAATCCCCGAAAGCGAACGGGAGCGCGCCAATCGTCTCCACAACGAGCTCATCGAAGCAATCGCCGAGAACGACGAAACGCTCATGGACCGCTATTTTGAAAAAGGTTCGCTCGACGAAGACGAAATGCGCACCGGTCTCAAGCAAGCAATGATCCGCCGCCAACTTTTCCCTGTCTTCTGTGTTTCGGCAAAGAACAACATGGGCTGCGGGCGCATTCTCGGATTCATTGACAACGTTGCACCCAGCTCGAATGAACTGCCAACGCCGGCGCTCGATACCAACGGCAACCCAATCGCCTGCGACCCTGCTGGACCAACCGTCCTGTTCGTCTTCAAGTCCATCAGCGAACCGAATGTCGGCGATATGTCGTTTTTCAAGGTGTACTCGGGAACGCTGCGACCAGGGACCACACTCATCAACGCCCAGACAGGCACTGCTGAATCCATCGGGCATGTGTACATCGTTGATGGCAAAAAACGGAGCGAGGTAAGCGAGCTCGTTGCAGGCGACCTTGGTGCAGTCGTCAAGCTCAAGAACACACACGTCAACAACACTTTGCGCGAGAAAGGCACCGACGTGGTGATTCCGCCCATCGAATTTCCCAAGCCGAAGATTCGTGTCGCAGTTGAGCCGGTCAGCAAAGGGGATGAAGAAAAGGTTGGCAATGCACTCCACCAGCTTCACGAAGAAGATCCCACCCTCATCGTCGAGCATTCCCAGGAGCTCAAGCAGACGATTCTCTACGCACAAGGCGAGTTGCATTTAGCCGTCGCAAAATGGCGCTTGCAACATCGCTACAAAGTGGACGTTCGTTTCGTCGAGCCGCGAATCCCCTATCGCGAAACAATTCAGCGCCCCGCACGTGCACAGTACCGCCACAAAAAACAGACCGGTGGTGCTGGTCAGTTTGCCGAAGTTCATATGCTCATCGAGCCATGGACCGAAGGGATGCCACTACCTAACGGTCTGACCGTCCGGGCTGTCGAGGAATACCCCTTGCCTTGGGGTGGCAAGCTGGTTTTCCTCAATTGTATCGTCGGCGGTGTCATTGACGCGCGTTTTATGCCTGCAATCGTCAAGGGCATCATGGAGAAAATGAGCGCTGCTCCACTGACTGGAAGTCCGGCTCGCGATATTCGTGTCGCTGTTTACGACGGAAAGATGCACCCAGTGGACTCGAACGAAGCTGCGTTCAAAACTGCTGGCATGATGGCGTTCAAAGAAGCTTTCTTGCAGGCCGATCCCAAGCTCCTGGAGCCGATTTATTCGGTCACCATCATCGTGCCCGACGAATACATGGGCGATGTTATGAGCGATCTTCCATCACGGCGTGCAGTGATTTTGGGAATGGACTCCGATGGACACTACCAACGCATCTACACGCGCATGCCACTGGCTGAGCTGGATCGCTACTCAACCGCACTCCGATCCATGACGCAAGGTCGAGCCACATACACCGCCGAATTCGCCGAATACCAACCCGTTCCCCCGCACGTGCAGCAAAAGCTCGTGCAGGAGCACCAAGCAGAACTCCACGGCGAAGAGGTGTAGGCGCTGTGCCTTAGTTGAGCACGCGCTGGTGGGATTCAGCCACAGCACGAAGCTCCAAGAGAAGCTGCCGTGTTCGCAGCCGCAGCAAGCGTTGGGATGCTTCCGGACGAATGCAGAGTGCAAGTCCTTCTGCTTCTACGTGAGTAATGACACGGGTGCCTTGGCCTTCAGGCAAGAGCATCCACGAGCGCCGGGCGACGATGCCACGACCGACACTCTTCCATTGGAGGGTTCGCGTTGGGCGCTCGGCTATAATCTCACTTGCGAAGCGAATACCGCTGGCTTTCCAGACAAACCGCGTGGGATTCATCGCTGGACGCGCACTGAGCACGCGCACAAGCGAATTCCACTTGCGCCATTGGCCGATGTGCCGCAAAAGCTGCCAAACACGATACGGCGGCGCTGCGATGAATTGCTCATCGCTTGCTTCCATGCGACAAGGTTGAAGACTCATGGGTCCTCTGCAACAACAATAGGAAGTCTTACGTGCACTTCTTGCGGGGTCAGCGTACAAATCTGGCAGGTATCTTCGCGAGGAAATCCGGGAATAGCGCAGAAATATGGCTCAACGTCTTGATAAAGCTCGAGCAAAGAAGCAACGCACAGCCGACGACGAGCGGACAGCAGTGTTATTGTTGTAGATTTGAAAAAGAATTTCCACTCCTGCTGAGGAATTGCGATGCAACTACGGACACTACTAACGACTGCGCTTCTTTTTCCGACCATTCTGTGGGCGCAAGCGTCGGGGATCAAGCTCGGCGCAACGATCCCATCGTGGAAATATGTTGCCGATTCATCAGCGAATCTGCGCACGGATGATTTGGCAAATTTCACCCTTGCCGCCGTGCAAGAATTTCCCCTCGGTGGCATCGTTGCAATCCAAGTGGAACCGACCTACAGCCTCCGCACCACAACAACCGACATACCCCAGAGCATCATCGCACAGTACGCTCCCGATTCCCTTCCACCTGCAACACCCCCAACGCTGCAATTTGAGCATCAGATCACTTCGCTCGAAATACCCATTTTGCTCAAAATATTCACCGGCACCAGCGGGATCCGCGCCTATCTTTTCGGTGGACCCAACGTTCGAATTCAACTGTCGGCAAAAACATCGCTGCGAACCGATACAACGGGGATGAATTCCTCGATTCCGCTGGACGTCAAACCAAATGCACACACGGCTGTTGCAGGTGCTGATATCGGCGCTGGCCTGGAAATACCGCTCGGTTTCCTGAGCCTGGTCGCCGATGCACGCTACACATTTCCGCTAGCGGATATGTCCACACTCGAGGCGTTCGGCAAACGCTTAGGAACACTCAACTCCAACGACATCCGCATCTTCGCGGGTGTCATGTTCCGATGGTAGCAGCATCCTACTCGAACTTGAACGACGCAACTGCACGTTCGAATACCGGCTTATAGGTCGCTTCTTCCTGCTTGTTCCAGGTCAGGAAGACACGGTAGAGCTTAGCATCCTTGACGGCTAAGTACACCTGCCGCTGAATACCTTTCTGCGGCGAATAGGAAAAGAGCACCGCATCCACCCCACCCAGCTTTGTCTTTTGCGGCGCACCACCGCCGAAGGCTCCGCGATTGTCAGCAGCGATTTTGTCGAGTTTCGATTGTTTGGATGCATCGAGAACATCCACGCGGATGGTGCAGTCAAGCCGACTGCCCAAGTACTCCGAACCGCCAAGTGCACCTTGAGCATTGATTCCTTTCACACGGAAGTTATCAGGAATTTCCAAACTGTAGCCACTTCCTCGAGCTCGAACAAAGGTGGTCGAAGGTGGCTCTGGTCCTTTGACCGTATCGACGCGGGGTGCTGGTGCCTGTACCTGAGGAAACGTAACCGATCGGAGTATCCGATCCACCGCTGACGTATAAGCATCGAACGTCCCACCAAAAGCTGCAAATTCGACGGTGGTAACAAAGCTGTCCTTGACTGCATAGACCTTGAAGCCCTTGAACATGCCGTCGGGTGCCTCAAACTGATACGACAGTTTTGTTGCGGGCACACCTGCAAGCGTTGTTTGTTCCTGTTTGTATGCTTCGTCGGCAAACACTTTGTCTTCCTTGATGTACTGATCCAGTGGCGTTGCAGTTTTGACCACACGCATTTCGAGTTTCGCGGCAGCAGGACCTTCGCCGTACTCAACAAAGCGTTGCTCAGCTCCTGCAATTGAAATGGCGTAGAAATGCTCCCCCGGAATCGAGCGATGCGACCAGTTGGCAGGGTACTCAATCGAAAAGCCCCGTACTGGATCGGTGTAGCGTTCCCACCCCGTTATCGGTACGGGCTCGGCTTTTTTCGTGCAACCGCTCAGAACAACGCAAAAAAAGCACACACGTGCCAGATCTCGGATCGTCATTGGCATGCTCTGGGTAGATTCAACAACCATTCCGCTGCGAATCTACACAACCCGAGCCAAGACGCACCCTACGATGCGTTCTTGATCACCCCAAGAGCAGCCAGAGCGCACGCACGATCAGCATTGCGCCAGCAACCGCTGCACCACTGCCCCAGAGCCACAACTGCTCCAACAGAGCGTAGCGCTCGTGCTCGGGCAATCGAGCCAGAAATGTATCCATGTCGAGGTTCATTGCCAATACTGCGTCGGTTCGTGTTCATGCAGAGTATCGGCGCTTGGTGATAAAACTTCACGATGCTGAGGTTGTAACTTTGCCTCGGTTCTTTGGCTGGCTGCGTTTGCTGCCGCACTTGCTCGCATCCACAATCACCGTGTGTTTGCAATGTCTGATGTCATGACCGCACCGCTTTCGTTTGCACTCAGTCCAGAGCACGAGCAAATTCGCCAGCTCGCGCGTGATTTTGCCGAGTTGGAGATTCGACCGCATGTTGCCTACCTGGACGAAACGCAAGAATTCCCCCACGAGATTTTCCGCAAACTCGGCGAGCTTGGTTTCCTTGGCATTTTGATTCCGCCAGAGTTCGGCGGTGCAGGGTTAGGAGCACTCGAATGCGCAATCATCGTCGAGGAAATAGCGCGGGTATGTCCGGCGGTCGCACTCGGCGTTGCAGCACACAATGGCCTGTGTACCTACCACATCTTTCGCTTTGGGAGCCAGGAGCTGCGCGAAAAGTATGTCCGCCCGCTGGCGCACGGTGAAACGCTCGGTGCTTGGGGTCTAACCGAACCTGGCTCAGGCTCCGATGCCGGAGCGATGCAAACAGTCGCCCTCCGCGATGGCGATACCTACATTCTTCGCGGAAGCAAAAATTTCATCACCCATGGCAATGTTGGCTCGATCGCTGTTGTCATGGCACTGACCGATCCGAGCAAAGGGAAAAAAGGCATTAGCGCATTTGTTGTGGATAAGTCCATGCCTGGGTTTTCAGCGACAAAAAAGGAAAACAAAGTCGGGATGCGTTGCAGTGATACTGCCTCGTTGGTCTTCGAGGACGTCCGCGTTCCGGCAGCGAACCGACTGGGAGAGGAAGGCGAAGGATTTCACCAAGCGCTTGCTATCCTCGACGGCGGACGCGTGACGATTGCTGCACTCTCGGTTGGGTTAGCTCAAGGCGCCTTCGAAGCAGCAGTGCGATATGCCCAAGAGCGGGTCCAATTTGGCAAGCCCATCGCCGAGCATCAGGGCATTGCAATGAAACTGGCACGCATGAGCATGGAAATCGAGGCTGCGCGATTGCTCACCTACCGCGCTGCTTGGCTCCGCGACCAAGGCAAGCCCTTCCGCCGTGAAGCTTCTCAAGCGAAACTGTTTGCCAGCGAGGTTGCGGTCCGCACGGCAGAAGATGCCGTCCAAATCCACGGTGGCTATGGCTACATCAAGGAATTCCCCGTCGAAAAGTACTGGCGCGACTCCAAACTGCTCACCATCGGCGAAGGAACCAGCGAAATCCAACGCATGGTGATTGCCCGCAGTCTGCTCGGTAAATAAGGGGTAACACTACCTCGATCGCAAGCGAAGCCGAACGAAACGACGCTTTCCAACCTTGAGGGTGAATTCACTCTGCTCCGCCAGCCGAGCGGCAATGTCGGTAACGCGGTCACCATCAACCGAGACTCCCCCTTGAGCAATCAAGCGACGTGCCTCGCTCTTCGACGGCACCAGCCCAGCCGCCACAAGCGCATCTACCACCGATACCGGGTGTGCAAGCTCGAGTTCGACAATTTCGATTTCGTCGGGCAATTGCTTGTGGCGAAACATGCGGTCGAATTCCTCGCGCGCATGGCGGGCGGCATCATCGCCGTGATACCGTGCAACAAGCCGCTCTGCAACGAGTGCTTTTGCGTCGCGCGGGTGGAGCGTCCCCGCCTGCAACTGCTGTTCCATCTGTTGCGCTTGCTCGGCAGTTGCAAATGTTGCAAAGCGGTAGTAGCGCACAATCAGCGTATCGGGGATGGACATCGCCTTCCCGAACATCTCGCGTGGCGAATCGAGAACGGCAATGTAGTTGCCAAGCGACTTGCTCATTTTCTGGACGCCATCGGTTCCTTCGAGCAAGGGCATGAGCACGATTGCTTGGGGTTCTTGTCCAGCATGCTTTTGGAGTTCTCGCGCCAGCAGAAAGTTGAAGCGTTGATCGGTGCCACCAATTTCAACATCAGCACGCACATGGACGGAATCGAGGCCCTGCGCCAGGGGATAGAGAAACTCATGGAGCGCAATCGGCTGCTCTCGCTCGAACCGATCGTGGAAATCGTCCCGCTCGAGCATCTGCGAAACGGTTACTTGTGCAGCAAGCCGAATTACCTCGGCAAAGGTTAGCCCAGCAAGCCACTCGGAATTGTGGCGAATCTCTGCGCGCGAGACGTCGAGCAGGATACCCACCTGCTCAAGGTAGGTGCGTGCATTCGCTTTGGTTTCCTCCAACGTCAGCGCCGGACGGGTCTTGGAGCGCCCGCTCGGATCACCGATCATCGCGGTAAAGTCGCCAATGATGAAAATCACCTGGTGACCAAGCTCCTGAAATTGCCGCAGCTTCTCGAGCACGACCGCATGGCCAATATGGAGGTCTGGCCGCGAGGGATCGCATCCGAGTTTGACGCGAAGAGGCACACCTGTCTGCACCGATCGTTCCAGCTTGGCGACAAATTCATCCTCCGGTAAAATTTCGGCCACACTGTCGGCAAGAATGCGGTATTGCTCGCGTGCCGAGAGGGTCATCGTCAGATCCGGTCGGTTCAACATGCACTGGTGCGTTGTTCACTTTGCACTTCCTCGTGCCGCTTGCGCAGAAGCTCCCGTTGCTCAAGCCGCTGCTGCCGGCGGATCTCGGCTGCTTCGTATCGGCGCTTCTCCTCGGCAGAGCGGGGTTCAATCGGTGGTACAAGCAATGGTTTGCCGTATTGGTCAATGGCGACAAAGGTCAGATACGCCGTCGCAACATGTGCGGTTGAGCCATTGATGGGATCCTCGCGGAGAACCTTGACCCCGACTTCCATCGAAGTTCGAAAGGCACGGTTGACCGTTGCATAGATGCGCACCACATGTCCTAGTTTGATGGGCTCGAAAAAGCTGATGCTGTCAACGGATGCTGTCACACAGACACGCCCGCTGTGCTTCATGGCAGCAAGTGCTGCGGCAATGTCCACCCAATGCATCAAACGTCCACCGAGTAAGTTGCCCAAGTAGTTGGTATCGTTCGGCAGGACTAATTCGGTCATTTCGATAGCGGAATCGGAAGGGCATTTCGGCTGCATGGACCATCGATTGCGTTCGACATGCAACTGCAAAGCTACGGTGTGGACGCACCCAGTAACGCAATCACATGCTCCAGCGCAAGCGTACGTGAGCCTTTGACCAAGACCACATCTCCGGGGCGGCCGATCTGCCGAACCAGTTCAGCCGCACGTGCATGATCATCGGCCAGCAATGCCGGGACCCCAAGTTCGATGGCCGCGCGATGCATATCTTCACCGAGCAAGACAAGCGCATCAGCACGTTCGCGCGCAAAGGAGAGAATGCGGCGATGCTCAGCCGGTGATGCCGCACCAAGTTCCCGCATGTCCCCGAGCACAGCAAGACGCCGTCCGTTGGTTGGATAGGCAGCAAGCGTTTCCAATGCACACCGCATCGAAGCGGGATTGGCATTGTAACAATCGTTCAGGATGGTCATGCCGCCATCGGCTGATTGCACAACCATGCGTGCATACCCATGCGTCGGCGGAGGGCGATACTGCGCCAACTGCGCCGCAATCACATCCAACAATGCTCCCATACTCACCGCTGCTGCCGAAGCAGCAATCGCACACAAAGCAGCGGCATAACCAGGTTGCACAATGCGTGCCTCTGCGCGCATGCCCTGCCACTCGAGTGATACGATCGGGTATAACGTCTGCGGCTCGAAGCGAACGCTTGCCACCAGCATTGCATCGGCTGTTGTACCAAAGGTAAGCACCGATGGGAGCATTGAATGGTAGCGTCTCAGCCGCAGATCATCGAGATTAACACAGGCAACACCGCCTGATGTTGCCAGCCAGCGAAAGAGTGCTGTTTCCTCCTGTTCAACGCCGTCGAGCGAGCCGAAAAATTCCAGGTGCTCTTCGGCAATGGTCGTAATCAAACCATGCGTTGGTTCAACAATACGGCAGAGTTGCTCGATTTCCCCGGGATGATTCGTTCCAAGCTCGATGACCGCTGCTGTATGGTAGGAGCGCAAACCGAGCAAGACCAGCGGCACACCAACTTGATTATTCCAATTCTCTGGCGTTTTGTGAACGGCTCCATGTGCTGAGAGAAGATGAGCGGTCATGTCCTTCGTTGTTGTCTTGCCGACTGCACCTGCAATTGCCATCACAGGAATGCCAAAGCGACGACGATGGTACCGCGCCAGCGCACCGAGTGCACCAAGCGTGTCGCGTACCCAGATTGTTGGGACAGGGTGCTGAGGAAGTTCGTGCTGCCGGGTAACCTCGAGCACCAGCGCAGCAGCGCCGCGTTCTACTGCTTGCTGGGTAAAGCAGTGACCATCGAATCGTTCGCCGCGCAGAGCGACAAAGAGCATACCCGGTTCGAGTGTGCGCGTATCGGTGGAAACGCCTTCGATGCTGAAGTTCTTCTCGGCTCCATCGCAGGCGATGGGGTCGAGTGCTTCGACGAGTTCGTGAGCTGTAAACAGTGCCATTGCTGATTGCGATACTGGACCGCGCAAAACTACTTGCTGGAGCTGTTCAGTTTTCCCCCGAGCTGCCGATAACACCCAGCGAACACAAGACGCCACTGTTGCCATGTTCGAGCCGAACGAAACGACCGATCGCTACGTGGTCAGTTACGCCGACATGGTAACACTTCTGGTGGGAGTGTTCGTTGTTCTTTCGACAACGTTTCGCGCCGATGCTGATCGGTATCGCCAGCTTGCACGGGCGGCATCGCATGTGTTCGGGTCCACTCCAGCGGCAGATTCATCGGCTCCCACCGGTGCGGCGCTGGAAACCATCCTTGCGCGGCTGTCCCCAACGGATCTGGAGCACGACAACACCACATACCGGTGCATCCTTGCCGATGAAGTGCTCTTCGAATCTGGCTCCAGCCACATCAGCGACCCAGCTCGCCGTGCCCTGGTTGAGTTGGCACAGGTGCTGCAGAACGGTTCGGCAACGATCACCGTGGACGGGCATTCCGATAATCGCCCCACCACCGATGGGCGCACCAATCTTGCCCTCTCGGTCGAACGTGCACTCAGCGTTGCAACGGTTCTTGCGCAAGCAGGTATATCTGAGCACCGTTTGGTTATTCGCGGCTTCGGTTCGAGCAAACCAATTGCGCCCGATCCCGCATCGGCAAGCAATCGTCGCGTCGAAATACTCATTGCCTTCGATCACTAATTCAGTGTCACCACGGACGGCACATTCGATGGAAACAGCAACCATGCCCTTGCCCACGATGGCATCGAATCCCCCAACATCTTCCATCCGCAAGCTCACCACAGAGCAATTCGGCGAAATTCTCGTCGAAGAACGGCACATGTTCACGTTCCCGAACGGCCTGCTGGGTTTCGAGCAGCTCCATCACTTCATCATTGTTCGCGATGAACGAACCGAGCCAGTTCGGTGGCTCCTGTCGGTTGAGCACCCCGAGCTGAGCTTCCCCGTCATCAGCCCGTACTTCCTCCAGCCTGACTACGCTGTGGGGAAAGAATACAGCGACCCGCAACGATACACTCCGTTGGTAATCTTGACCCTCGGCAGTAGTGGTGCAACGGCAAACATGAAAGCGCCGATCATTCTCGACGTCGAGCATCAACATGGACAACAGATTATCATCCCTTCGGACAAGTATTCCACTGTTCACCCGATTGGAGTTCAACAAACCAGCCAACGATAACCATGCTTGTACTATCACGAAAAATCGGCGAAGTCATTACCATCGGTAACGCAATCACGATTACCATCTTGAGCTACGACCGCGGTATTGTTCGGGTCGGCATCGAAGCGCCGAAGGATATTCCGGTTCATCGCAAAGAGGTGTACGACCGCATCATCGAGCTCAACCGCCAAGCAAGCCAGGTAACACCGGAGGCACTCCGCAGCACCATCGGTCGCTTACAACAAGCCACCGCTGTCACCAAAGAGACCAAGACCACATAGGCAATGAGCAGCCCACCGCTGATCTTGATCATTGACGACAATACGTGGATGCAGCGGATTGTCGCCAAAATCGTCGCCAGCTACGGTTGGGAGCCACTCATTGCAGGCAATGGGTATGATGGTGTCGTGCTCGCCCTAGAGCAGATACCGGACTTGGTCATCCTGGACTTGGTCATGCCGGATTTGTCGGGCATGCAGGTTCTCCGCCTACTCAAACGGTTACCACAAACTGCGCACATCCCCGTGCTGATTCTGAGCGTAGCAACTGAAGCAGAGCTCCTCATGGAAACGATGCGGCACGGGGCAGCAGGATTCATCCGCAAGCCGTTCACCCGCTCGACCATTTACGAGAAAGTGACCGAAGTACTTGGCGGTGGTACATCCGCATCCCCCATGCCTGGAGCACCGCAACCAGCAGCCGACACAGCACCCCACGAGAGCCATGAATCCAAGGCGCACTCCTCCTCGGCTCCTCTCGACCGCTATCGCCAAGCACCATCAGCCACCGACGAACAGGAACTGCGGCGTTGGCTTGATTCGATCTGAGCTGAGTGCTACCACGGCGTCCAACTTGCCGCCACGATCGGGATCACCAGCGGCAACGAGCTGACACCAACTCCCGCATCGAGTGCCAGCGCGGTATTTGCCAAGCGGACACCGACCACGACCATTGTTTGATATGGACGCGCAAGGTCGCTATTCCACAGTTCTGCCAACACATGCAGGTCGTCCCTTGCCGGAAGCTGCACATCTAAGCCCAATCCAAAACCAATCGCATTCGGCGTGTACCGCATGAGTGCCGAACCAAAGGTACCAGCGTTGAGTTGGTACACATCGCGGTCGGACAGATTATAGAAGGCCATCACAGTCAGGCGCGAGCGCACGCGGGTAAACGTTCCAGCAATCCAGACGTGTTGCAGCCGATTCGGTGCGTTGATCCATGCAAGATTACCACCTACGCAGAGGGATAGGTGCCCATCAAGTTGCTGGTAGTCGGCACGCACCAGGGTTGCTTTTGCGTTGATAACGCTCAGTTGATGGCTCGCCGGGATACCCGGGACAATACTGCGAAGCAGCAGGATACTTCCAATCTGGCCAACACCAATCCCAGCACCCAGGGTCAACAGTTCCATGCTCAGGATGCTATGGTTTGTGCCGATTGGCTCTGCTGTCGGCATCAGGAGAGTGCGCCATGCGTGGCGGTAGAACGACTCCAGCGGGCGAATCTCAACGACTTGATCCAGGTCAATGGTGGCAGTGCCAACCGCGGTTCGCACCTTGATTGCTTCGATCGAATCCCGCATGGCACGGGAAAGAAGCTCGCCGCGAAGCACATCACCCGTAGTCAGCCGCACATGGACCAACGTGCCGAACCACTCCTCGGGAATGTCGCTGCGTGGGCCAGCCCACGTGCTCAGACTCATCACGCATGCAATGGCAAGCGCTGCCCACCTCATGCGAGCGGCTGGTTGAGTGTTGCGAACAGTTCGAGGACGGCATCGAGCGAGAATGTCCCGCGATCGCCCTTGCCATGCTCACGTAGCGCAACGGTCCCGCTCTCCTCCTCTTTCCGACCAACAATGAGCGCAAAGGGAATTTTCTGCTGCTCGCTTTCGGCGATTTTCCGCTGCACCTTCTCGGAGCGGTCGTCGAGACGGACACGGTATCCTTTCGACTCAAGAAGGGCATGGACCTTGCCTGCATACTCCCGCTGCGCATCGGTAATCGGCAGAACGCTCGCTTGGACCGGCGCAAGCCAAAAGGGGAAGTTGCCCGCATAGTGCTCCAGGAGAATGCCGATAAAACGCTCCATCGAACCAAAAGGAGCACGATGGATGATCACCGGCCGATGTTTGGCATTATCGGCACCGGTGTACTCCAACCCAAAACGCTCGGGCATGACGTAGTCCACTTGCACTGTGCCCAATTGCCAGCGCCGACCAATTGCATCGCGAACGATAAAGTCAATCTTGGGTCCGTAGAATGCTGCTTCGCCAATGCCGATCGTGTACGTGAGCCCCATTTCATCAGCGACTTCTTGGATTTCTCGCTGCGCCCGTTCCCAGAGGGCAACATCGCCACCGTATTTGTCGGCATTGTCATCGCGAAACGAAAGCCGCGTCGAGACCTCCATCCCAAAGGTGCGGAAGACCAGTTGCGTCAGTTCGATTACTCCTTTGACTTCCTGTTTGAGCTGTTCGGGTGTGCAGTAGATGTGGGCATCATCTTGCGTGAATCCCCGGACACGGACAAGCCCTGTCAGCTCGCCGGATTGCTCATAGCGATAGACGGTGCCGAACTCAGCCAAGCGGAGTGGCAAATCGCGGTACGACCGTGGCTGGCTGGCGTAGATCTGGTGGTGGTGCGGACAGTTCATCGGCTTGAGCAGATACTCCTCCTCCTCGACCTTCATCGGCGGGAACTGTGAATCGGCATAGTAGGGATAGTGCCCGCTGGTCTTGTAGAGTTCGAGATTTCCCAGATGCGGGGTAATGACTTCCTGGTAACCACGCTTTTTCTGTTCGGCACGCAAGAAAGCTTCGAGCGTCCGACGGATGACAGTGCCATTGGGAAGCCAGATTGGCAAACCACTCCCGACGGCAGGAGTGATGAGAAAAATGTTGAGTTCCCTCCCCAACCGCCGATGGTCGCGACGCTCGGCTTCTTCGCGCTGACGCAAAAATTCATCGAGCATTTCTTTTTTGGGGAAGGAAATGCCGTAGAGCCGCGTCAACTGTTTCCGGCGATGGTCGCCACGCCAGTACGCGCCAGCAACCGAGAGCAACTTGGGATACCGCAGGTAACCAGTTGACGGAACGTGTGTGCCGCGGCACAGGTCGGTAAAGTTTCCCTGGCGGTAGAAGGTGATCGGCTGCCCGCGAAGCTCCTCGAGCAGTTCGAGTTTGTACTCATCGCCTTTGGCGTGGTAGTACGCGACAGCATCTTCCCAGGCAATCTCGATGCGCTCGTAGGGATTGTCGGCTTTGGCAAGCTCACGCATTTTCTCTTCGATGCGGGGAAAATCCTCGCTCGAGATCACCGCGCCATTGGGCAAGTCCACGTCGTAGTAGAAACCCTGCTCTATTGGCGGACCGATTCCGAATTTGACGCCGGGGTATAGCGCTTCAAGCGCCTCGGCCATTAGGTGGGCAGTTGAATGCCAGAAAATGCGCTTGCCTTCGTCGTCGTTCCAGGTGAGAATGCGGACATGTGCATCCTCGGTGATTGGGCGCGAAAGGTCATAGATCGTCCCGTTGACGACGATCCCAAGAGCTGCGCGCGCCAGCCCTTCGCCAATTGAACGGGCAATCTCCATCCCGGTTGTGCCGGTGGGATATTCGCGCTGCGAACCATCGGGAAAAGTGATGATCATTGCCACAAAAAGAGTGTGAGCCTATCATTGCGCCCATCGGCAATGAGCGCACTTCAAAATTACGCTCCCTTGATTGCGGCCGTCCGAACAACAATCACTGGCTGCTCGAGGTTTGTAACTGCTGCAGGGCAGCTTCACGCGAAGGGTAGAACTCAAAGAGCCACTCCATCTGCGATATTCGGAACAGGTTCCGCACCGTCTCGCGGACACCAACCAAAACCACTGGTATCTTGTGGTCCCGCAATTGGCGGTATGCCAGCAGGAGCGCGCTCAAACCGCTGCTATCGGCATAATCCACACGTGAGAGGTCCATAACCAACGCGCTGATGGTTGGCTGGCAAAGAATCAGGAGCTCTGCTTTGACGTCGGGCGCGGTGCTCGAGTCCAGCCGCGACTCCTTGAGGGTGAAAATGACGATATTGTCGTCGTGATCAACAGTGAACTTCATTGCTGGTCCCCCCAGCAGTGGAACATACACCGACACGTGCACCGGCAATGGTACACGCAGCAAATATAGCCAACTGCTCTTAGTGCATGCGCACGGTTTCGATAATCTCGGCACCAAGGCGTTGCCCGTAGAGCTCCCCTGCAGCGATGCTGAAATCGTACTGCGTGCAACTCAACTGTTCAGCGGAGAGAATATCGGCACGCAATTCCTCGAGGTTTCGGTAATCACGATCCAGCATACCCCGCACGGCGTGTGTGCGATCGGTAATCCGTTCGATCTCCGGAAACGGCGTGCGGAATGCATCCTGGAGGATCGCAATCACCGCTGCCGCGATCAGGGCATGGTCGGAGACGTATTCCGGTGTGGGCGGAGAAGGAATCGGGGCTTGATACGCTGGATTGAGCACTCGACGAATGTACGTTTCCGGTCGGAGCAATGGATAGCGGTACTTGGCTTTCCATGCCAGGACGTATCCATCGTGCATTGCCAGTCCCAGTCGCAGATAGAGTACAGCACCGAACCCCATGCGGTAGGGACCGCTCCGCACCAGTTGCGTAGCGATACGCATCAAGTGAGCAGGGAACGTTGGCGCACGACCGAAAGGATCTGCCCAATAGCGGGCATCGTCGAGCTGGATTTCGGTGAGTGTGTTTCTGCGCAGAGAAACTTGCTTGGCTGCTCGGAAGAAGGCGCTGCCGGTATCGGTCGAATACTCTGGTGGTGCTTCGATGGCAGTATCGCGAGCAACGAGAAAGCGCACGCTTGCCCATTGCGGTAGAAGAGGAACCGGAGCTTGATCAGGTGCCGTTGGTGCCCAAACGCCCGGAACAGGCGGCAACTGGTAATCGGGCGGAAAGAGTTTCTCCCAAGCGCGCTCACCACCATCGTTGCCAGCAACAGCAACAATGCGCGCGGCCAACTCTCGGCCATAGCGGACTGAGCGCTCCCGCATTGCAGTATCGAGCTGGGCTAACCACCGCTGAGCAATGTTTGCAGCCTCGAGCGAATCAATGCGACGTCGCGTCTGCTCCGATGGTGGAAGCATCTGGCGGAGCAGCTCAGCAATAGCCGCATTTGCCGCTAACGCCCAGTGATAGCGATTACCACTGGTATCCGGAAACGGTAATCCCTCAAGCCCTGTGACGATCCCTTCGAGCGAACGGTATTGGGGCATACCCGGAACCAACGCCTGGTAGAGCGTAATGCCCATGTAGGCATAAATCCGTGCGGCAATCGGATCAACAATACTTGCATGCTGCTCCATGCACCCGGTTGCACACTCGTACCACTGCGTGGCCAGCAAGTCCGTATCGAAGCGGGCACCGTCGTATGCTGTCGGGTATGGATCCGGCACAACAACGGGATCGCTGCACTGCATCGCCAGCAGCGACAATGCAAGCACCGCCATTTGAAACCATCGTGCCATCTGGTGTGCACAGCAGAAATTGTTGAACGTCGGATTGGTTCTTACCAGGATTCCCTTCCCGCCCTACACGTGCATCCGCTGCACTCCGTCATTATCGGCGCAACATGACGCACACTTGAAGTCGGTGCTGAAACTTCCTCAGCAGAGTTGGCGTTTATGCGTGCAACCAACTAACGACCCTTTGGATGCAACTTCTTCTGGTCATTCTCTTGACGGCTGGTATCCTCGGCGCACAGGTCCAATTTGCGCGTCTGGAGGGCACGATCTACGACACCGAGCGCGCGCCCATCTCGGGTGCAACCATCAAACTGCCGCAACTCAAGCGTGGTGCGATAACCCAGCGTGACGGTTCGTTCGTGATTGCAGACATACCGCCCGGTACCTACCAAATCGAAGTTTCTGCTGTGGGGTACGATGCCTATGCAACAACCATCACGCTTTCTCCCGCGACGGTCAAGCAACTCCGTGTCGTGCTACGCCAATCGAGCATCGAGGCACAAGCCGTCGAGGTCACCGCATCCCGCCGACTGCAGGAGCAGAGCGACACGCGCACCAGTGTTCTGACGGTTGACCCACGCGAAGCCAAGTACAAAGCCGGCGGCATCGAGGACGTTTTTCGCACACTCCAGAATCTGCCAGGGGTTACTGCACCGAGCGACTTTTCCTCGCAACTCATCGTGCGTGGCTCTGGGCCCGACCAGAACCTTATCCTGCTCGATAACATCGAGATTTTCAACCCGTATCGCTTGTACGGTTTCATTTCCCTATTCAACCCCGAAACCATCAGTAGCATTACTCTTCTGACCGGCGGATTCCCGGCGCAGTATAGCGACCGGCTGTCGGCGGTGCTCGATGTGCGCAATCGGGATGGCTACACCGGCAATGGTTACTTTTCGGGGAAACTGAACGTGAGCATCACCAATGCGAACGTGATCACTGAGGGGGCTCTCCCCTTTTGGAACGGTGCATGGCTGGTCTCGACGCGCCGAACCTACTACGATTTGATCGTCGGTCCGATTGTGCGTGCAACGGGCGCTGTTGATGGCGACGTTGCATTTCCCAACTTTCGCGACCTCCAACTCAAACTGACGCTCTACCCTGCACAGGGGCACAAGCTCTTTGCCAATGTCCTCACCAGCCGCGACAACACAGAGTTCACCTCCGGGGCCAATCGTCAAACGGCCGATTCGCTCAGTTTGGTTGACCGCAGCTACAACGACGCCTACGGCATTAGCTGGCAATGGACACCATCGAAGCGATTTGTTTCCACCGTTGGGCTTTCCTACTACGCCAACTACGGCGCAAACAGTTTTGGGGGAGTTGGGGGGTCTGCACTGCTCAATAGCGACCCAAATGGCGGAACACTCAGCAACGAAGATTTCAAGCGACTGCAGGATTCGCTCCGTCAAGCGGGGGTGGATGTTCCCACGCTTTTCAGCGTGCGCGGGGAAACTGGGTTCCGTTTCCAGAAAACCTCACTCAAAGTGGACAACAGTTGGCAACTCGACTCGGTCCATCTGCTGGAGTTTGGACTGCAGCAAGATTGGATTTACACTGGCGTGGTTGCCTACCTGGATTTCGACCCACGGTTGAAAGCGATTCGTGCAGCAAACCCAACGGCGCCACCCTTACCTGAATCCCTTTCGGAGGGGATTGACTACATCCGCAGCGGACTCTATGCGCAGGATCGCTGGCGCGCCTTCAACAAGCTCACCCTTACTGTCGGAGCACGGTTCGATTACTTCGCGCTGCTGGACAAGTCGTATCTGGCGCCGCGACTGGCAGCCTCGTATGCCCTGTCGCCAACCACCACGCTCCGTGCCGCATGGGGCATCTACTACCAGTCCCCCGGTTATGAAAAACTCTTCGATCAACAAGTGTTCCTCGATCTGACCAGCGAAAATGTCCGCTCGCTCCGCGCCGAACGAGCTACCCACACCATCGCCGGCATCGAGCACCAGATCAATCCGCAATGGCTTGTGCGGATGGAAGGCTACTACAAAGGTTTTAGCGACTTGATTCTCCCCAAGGTTGTCCAGGGAACTGTGTGGAAAGTTGAAAAGATTCCGGGCTTGCCCGACTCTGTATACCGGACACGCGATGGCTGGACTAACCCCGTTGCAACGATTGGAGACTCGCTGACCACCATACCGGTCAACAGTGCAACCGGCGAATCCTATGGCATCGAGCTACTCGTGCAGAAGTTCGCACCAACCAACGGCGGCGGACTCTACGGCTGGATCGCCTATTCCTTTGCGTTCGCCAACCGGTACCGAGGTGGACTCCGCATACCGTTCAACTTCGACCGCCGGCATACACTCAGCATTGTTGGTGGCTGGCGGATTTCGCCTTCTCTCGACCTGAGCGTAACATTCACCTACGGCAGTGGCTTTCCCTGGACGTATCCAGTGGGCATTACACCTCGCATTGTGCAAGTGCGCGACACCATAAGCGGCCAAATGACGGCCAAGATTGATACCGACTGGCGTGGGGTGATTTTCAATGTGGACCGCGGCGGGTTAGCAAACATCAACCAAGGGCGGCTTCCCGACTACCATCGGCTCGACGTCCGAGTGACAACCTACACCAATTGGTTCGGATGGAAGTGGAGCTGGTATCTGGACGTGATCAACGTGTACAATCGCCAAAACGTGGTCGGGATTTTCTACCGCGTCAATCGGGAGACGTTAGAGCTGATCGAACGACGCTCGACTATGCTCCCGATTCTCCCCACAATCGGATTCAGTGTGACGTTTTAGTTGACCCAACACCGCACTTCCTCAACCAGGCGCACCAGCGGTGTTACTGCATCGCCAGTGCAAGCTGACCGCAGGCAGCAGCGATTTCCAGACCGCTCGATGAACGCACCATCGTTGGTATTCCAGCGCTGCGCAACGCCGCAACGAACTGCTGCATTCGTTCTGGTGGTGTGGGGCGCAACTGCGCTGCTATGCCTTCGGGGTGCGTAAAGTCTATCGGGTGGAAAGGAATCACATTTACCTTTGATGGGACGCGGCGCGCAATCTTGAGTAGGCGACGAAAGTCTGCATCGCTATCGTTGAGGCGATCGAAAAGAATGTATTCGTAGGTCACCGCACGACGCGTGACGCGATAGTAGCCTTCGACCGCACTAAGCAGTTCATCGAGACTCCAGCGACGCGCAATCGGCATCAGGCGACGGCGAAGCTCGTCGGTGGTTGCATGGAGCGACAGTGCCAGCTTGACCGATACGTCCTCGGTAGCCAAGCGCTCGATGGCTGGCACGATTCCCGCTGTTGACAGGGTCAGATGGCGCGGTGCAATCAGTTGCCAGCGCTCGCATGTCATGATCTTGATTGCCCGCACAACCGCCTCGTAGTTGAGGAGCGGCTCCCCCATGCCCATGAACACCACGTTGGTGATACGCTCGTTGCAGAGACGTTCGGCAGCAAGGAATTGCCCGACAATTTCAGCGGTCTCCAGATTCCGGCGTAGCTTGAGTGATGCCGTTGCACAGAACACACACCCGAGCGGACATCCAGCTTGCGTGGAGATGCAGAGCGTGCGTCGCTGGCGACCGCTTGCCATTTCGCTTGGGATGAGAACAGATTCAATCCGGGTCCCATCGAGCAGTTCAAAAAGCAGTTTGATCGTCCCATCCGATGCGCGCTGCTGCGCCTGCAGGGCTAGTGGCATCGTGATGAATGCCTCAGCGCATCGCTGACGCAGCGATCGTGGAAGGGTGCTGATCTCCAGCAGATTTGTGTGCCGCTCTGCATAGTAGCCATGCAGCAGTTGCGCCGCACGATAGCGCGGTTGATCCCATTGCTGGAAGAGTGCTTCCACCTCGTTTGGCAGCAAATTGCCCAGTAGCTGTCGCCCCTGCAACACATCGGGACTCAAGCTTCGCATTTTTGCCTGTCGTTGATCGAGCATTGTCGCTTCGTTGGTGATACTGCCGGGTGCAAGAACGGATAGGGCACTTGCAAATTTCACCACAACCGGCATTGCTCACCGACGCATCAAGTTTCATTACTGCTGGCAGACCATGCGCCCTCACCAGAGTTCATCCTTGTGGGTCCTTGCGTGGAAACGGCTGCGTCGGAATCGTGGCGCGGTCGTCGGGCTTTCGATCATGCTTGTGCTCATCGTGACCGCCATAGCCGCTCCTATCATTGCGCCCATGGATCCCACCGTTCAGGTGCTCGAGTATGCCATCAAGCCAGCACTGTTCCGCGGCAACGTGCTCTACCGCACCAACCCCGTCCATCCAGACCGACCAAGCATTATCGCCATTGAATCCTATCGCGTGCATGGTGATTCGGTCGAGTACACCGACCTGCTCGGGCGTACGTTCCGCATCCACCGCTTTCAGCTCTATGGGACAAGCGAGGCAGAATGGCATGCTGAGCCGCTCTACCTTCTGGGCACCGATCACTTCGGACGTGATGTGTTCAGCCGGCTGGTCTATGGTGCACGCGTTGCACTCCTTGTCGGGCTCATTGCAGAGTCGCTGGCGCTGATTATTGGCGTGTTGATTGGGGCACTGGCAGGCTATTTCCGCGGTTGGGTGGACGATGTCTTGATGTGGCTGACAAACGTCGTGTGGTCGTTTCCGACAGTGCTGCTGGTTATTGCATTGAGCGTAATCTTGGGGCAGGGACTCTGGCAAACGTTTGTTGCAATCGGTCTATCGAGCTGGGTGGACATTGCGCGAATCGTCCGTGGGCAGTTCTTGGTACTGCGCAACGTCGAGTTCGTTCAGGCAGCACGCGCACTGGGGTTCGGCTCGTGGCGGATCATGGTCGGCCATCTGCTTCCGAACACCCTCGGACCAATCGTCGTTGTTGCTACTGCGGGCATTGCAACGGCGATCATTTTGGAAGCAAGCTTGAGCTTTTTGGGGTTAGGGATTCAGCCACCGACGCCATCCTGGGGGCGGATGATTCAGGATGGACGCGGTTACCTCTACGTCGGCGAGGGACTGGGGCTTGTGCTCTATCCTTCGATTGCAATTGCGCTGGCGGTGTATGCCATCAATCTCTTTGGCGATGGACTTCGAGACGCCTTAGACCCACGCACGGTGCAGCGCGGCACGTCGTGACCATCCTCCGGCTGCAGCGACGCAACCCACCGGCGGTGCGCACTACTCGACACCATCTGTTCGTCTTGAAGTGCCACGGATGCATCGGTTACAGTATTGGACATCGAACATGAACGAGCACAAATCCTTTCCCAAGCGTATGCAGGACATCGTCAACACGTACATCAAGCAAGAACAGAGCGCACATTCGCCAAGCGAGAACACTGCCGACCAACAGCAAGAAACCGCACCATCAGAACAGCACCCAACTGCGGGAGATTCCGCCGCGCTCGAACAGCGTATTATTGAGCTGGAAGAACAGCTCGCCACTGTGACTGCGGAACGCGACGAGCTGCGCGAAAAGTATGTCCGCACCCTTGCCGATATGGACAACCTTCGCAAACGCACCGAGCGCGAAAAAGAACAGTTGGTGCTCTTTGCAACCGAGCGCCTGTTTAGCCGCTTAGTCGAAATTCTCGACGACCTGCAGGCTGCTGTCGAAGCAGGCAAGCAATCGCGCGACTACGATGCCATGCTCAACGGATTGGAAATGATCACCACCAAAGCCCATCGCATCTACGAGGAGCATGGCGTACGTCCACTCGAAGCCCGCGAAGGCGAGCCGTTCAATGTGGAGCTTCACGAGGCACTCGTCCACGTTCCGCATCCGGAGCTTCCCGAAGGTACGATCGTGCAGCAGGTGCAACGCGGATATGTGTTCCGTGACCGTGTGCTCCGCCATGCACGGGTAGTAACATCGGCGGGGGCTCACGCCGCCGATGGTGCAAGCAGCGAACAGTCACCATCCTCCCAGAGCGACTAACATGGCAAAACGTGACTACTACGAAGTGTTGGGGGTCAGCCGCACGGCAACACTTGACGAGATCAAGAGCGCATACCGTAAGCTGGCGATGAAATATCACCCCGATCGCAATCCCGGCAACAAAGAGGCAGAAGAGCGCTTCAAGGAAATCACCGAAGCCTACGAAGTCCTCAGCGATGAGGATAAGCGCCGCCGTTACGACCAATTCGGCCATACCGGCTTGCGGGAAGGACAAGACTTCCACCACTACACCTCGATGGACGACATCTTCAGTGCGTTTGGAGATATTTTTGGTGGAACACTTTTCGACGAACTCTTCGGTGGCGGTGCCGCCAACCGTCGTCGGGCGCATGCGCAGCAATCGGTGGGAGAACGTGGAGCAGATTTACGCGTGACCTTGCCCTTGACGCTTGAAGAAATCGCAAGTGGCACCGAAAAAACCATCAAAGTCAAGCGCTACCTTCCGTGCAGTACCTGTAGTGGAAGCGGTGCGCGCAGTGGCTCCAGCGGTTACGCTGTATGCCCAACCTGCAATGGCAGCGGACAAATCAGCCAGGTAAGCCGCTCCATGTTTGGGCAATTTGTCAACATCAGCACCTGTCCCACCTGCAGTGGCAGTGGACGCGTCCTGCGTGATCCGTGCCCTGCGTGCAATGGAGAAGGACGTGTCATGAGCGAGGACACCATTCGCGTTTCGATCCCTGCGGGTGTAACCGACGGCAACTATATCCCCTTGCGAGGAAAAGGACACGCTGGCAGACGCGGTGGCCCTGCTGGTGACCTCATTATCGTCATCGAAGAAAAGGAGCACCCCTACTTTCGTCGCGATGGCAACGACGTTGTGTACCATTTGGTCATTTCCTTCCCCGATGCAGCACTCGGCGGCGACATCGAGGTTCCCACGCTCGATGGCACTGCTCTCCTGCACATCAAACCCGGTACCCAGCCGGGCACTATTCTTCGCATGCGGGGCAAAGGGATTCCGTTTCTCAATAGCACCCAGCGCGGTGACCAACTGGTAGTAGTCAACGTCTACGTGCCAACCAAGCTCACCACACGCGAACGAGAACTCCTCTCCCAGCTTGCCGACAGCGAGAACATTGCCCCCAAAAAGCGACGCAAAGAAACCAAGGACACCGGTTTTTTCGGTAAGATCCGCGGGAGCTTTTCGCTTTAGTTGTTCGATGCGCGCAGGTGGCCGAGCAGCTCCTCGAAATCTTGCTCGGTCAAATAGTAGCGTTCGCCGCAGTACTGGCACACCAGCTCGTTATGGTGATCACGGCGCATATGGATGATCTCTTCTGCACCGAGACTCAATAGCATTTCCTTGAAGCGCTCTTTCGAGCAGCGACAGAAAAAATCCACTGGTGTGGTACGAAAGATCACGACCTCTCCTGGTAGCGTCTGGCGAGTTATTTCTTCCGCGTTATAGCCTGACTTGACTAACTCACAGAGGGAGCCAATCTGCCGCAGGAAATCGTAAATGGTGCGCACGGTATCTGGTGCTGCACCAGGCAGTGCTTGCACGATAATCCCTGCCGAACATTCTACCGACTGATGGTCATCGAGGGTAACATCGAGTCGGACGCCGGCTGGAATTTGCTCCGATTGCCAGAAATAGTGCGCTAAATCGGTTGTAATGTTACCCGTACACAGCTCCACAATGCCAGTGATCGGCTCGGCTTTGTCGTAGAGTACTTTCCGCACCTGGAGTATCCCAGCGCCAAGCGGAGCAGCGTGCCCATTAGTGCGAGGGTTGTACTCGACATAACCGCGAACCTCCCCAACTTGGAGTGCTTCCGCATACACGGTTCGGATAAACCCACTCCCTTTGGCTTCGACGATGACGCGTTCTTCCCCTTTGAGGAAGGATGCCATCATGGATGCTGCCGAGACTGCGCGGGCAAGAAGGACTGCTCCAACAGCGTCAAGTTGGTGCCGCTGCTGAGCTGTATGCGCTGTTTCCGTCGTCACAGCGGTTGCAGCGCGGATTGTTCCATCGGCAGTCATTGCATGAACGACACGATCACGAGTGCGGAATTTCTGCTTGAGTTCGGCAAGAGTGGGCATCGAGTGGAGCATCAGGAGTAGAACTTAGTTGGTATGGCGAACGAAGGCACCATTTATTGCCCGAAAAAATTTCAGGCCGATCAAATATTCCCGCGAACGTTCCGTCTTCAGGCCTGCGCGTTTCATGGTACCCTCACACAGGCGCAGCTTCCATCACCAACTGCTCAGCGCAGGGAAGTTGCGCCTCTCTTTACGGGGGCATTCCCCGGAGCTCCTCCTGTGTAGGAGCAAACATCACCACCACCGCAGGCGCCGCTTCCACCCGGAAGTGGCGCTCCTGCGTTCAATCCACCACCGAACCGTTCCAACTGTGGCAGCACCAATAGTACCACCGAGCACCCAACCACAGAGTACGTCGCTTGGATAGTGAACGCCAACATACACTCGCGAGAATCCGACCATCCCTGCTGCCAACACCCATGCCCACCAGCCACGACGATAGAACCAAACGAGCACCACTGCCACCGCAGCCATGTTCACCGCGTGCGAAGAAGGAAACGATGGACCATCAGCACAGGGAATACGCAGAAGGACCTCGGTAAGCTGGCGACACGGACGCTCACGCTGAACAATCGGTTTGACGACACGATTGGTCAACGGATCAGCAAAAGCGATAACAAGCACCATGAATGCTGCGCACCACCGCCCGCGCCGTTGCCCTCGAATCAGCAACCACGCCATTCCAACGGCGAACACTGGTGCCCACCACCGAAACGACGTTACTACCGGCATGAGAGCATCGAATACCGGGTTGCTCATGCCATGATTGATTGCTCGGAAGAGGAGCAGATCGAGCTGAAAAAGAACATCACTCATCAACGATCCTCGCTTGGTTCAACAACACACCGACCAACTAATTTCGCCACGACCACCACATCCCAAACAGATATGCTCAACGATTCTGACTGGTTGGCTCGTCCGCGCATTGTTGCTGGCGCGATGAGCGGCACGTCGTTCGACGGCGTTGATGCAGCGTTGGTACGCTTTACCCAAGCAGATAGTCACACACGGATCGAGCTTCTCGGTTTTGCCAGCGTTGAGTTTCCTTCCTCCTTCCGACATACCCTCATGGCATTGACCGAGCGACCATTTGCCATTGGTGAGCTCGGCGATTGTAGCTGCGTCCTGATGCACTACTACGAACGTGCGATCACCGGTGCAATCACTGCCGCCCATGCTTCTCCGGTAGCCATCGGCATTCACGGGCAAACTCTCTGGCACGCACCCACCCCCAGCAGTCGCGAAAGTGTTCTCTGCCGTTCAACATTCCAACTGGCAACACCTGCTATTCTTGCCGCAACATTTGGTGTGCCGGTTGTCAGCGATGTTCGCAGCGCGGATGTCGCGCTCGGCGGACAGGGTGCTCCGCTGGTTCCCCTTCTCGATTGGGAATTGCTGCACACCGAACACGACTACGTAATCGGCCTCAATATTGGCGGCATTGCCAATGTGACGCTCCTTCCACCCGATGCAACACTCAACAGCATTCGCGCTTTCGACACCGGTCCGGGCAACGTGTGGATTGACTCTGCCATGCACCGTTACTGGGGAAAGCGGTTCGACGAAGGTGGAAAAACAGCCGCCGCAGGACAAATCATACCATCCCTGCTTGAGCAGTTGAAGGCAATTCCCTACATCGTGATGCCACCACCGAAGACGACCGGCAGAGAGCTTTTCTCCGTCCGGGAATTAGAACAGTACTTGGTTCCGCTGGAACGAGCGATGGTCTGTCCTGAAGACATTGTCGCCACACTGACAGCATTCACCGCATGGAGCATTGCTGAGAACATTCGCCGCTTTGCGCGCGAGGACGCCACCATCGTTGTCTCAGGTGGTGGCAGTTACAACACAACCGTGCTCGACGCACTCAAGCAAGAACTACCACGTGCACGTATCCTGCGACTTTCGGACTACTGCGGCATTCCTGAATCCATCAAAGAAGCTGTGCTCATGGCATACATTGCCTACCGCACACTGGGCGGACTTCCATCGAGCATTCCGTCTGTCACGGGTGCTTCGCGAGCAGCCGTCCTTGGATCCATTACTCCACCCCCATAACACGAGAGCGGAAGCTCATCATAACAGCTTCCGCTCTCAGCGAGTATGTCTGTGGACCCTGGTGTGTGATTAGCGCACAATCACCAGTGGTGTCGAAATTTGGTAGCGCCCGCTCCGTAGGACGCAACGATACATCCCAGGGGCAACACTGATAACACTTGCATCGAGCTTTTGCTCTGCACCACTGACAAGACCTTGCCAGAGAGTTCCAACGGTCCGACCAGCCATATCGAGCAGCTCGATCGTTGCTGTTGTTGCACTCGGCGTTGTTAGCACTAGCGTTACATGGTCACTTGCTGGCTGTGGATCAACACGCAAGCGATACCCTGCTGCATAGGCTTCATCTTCCACCGATGCAGTTGCAATCGTCACGACACTCGATTCAACTGTTCCGCAGTTATTGGTCACCACGACCTTGTACTGGCCGGCATCATTTGCCGTGACGTTGGTGATGGTGTAGGTGCTATTGGTTGCGCCGCTAATCGGCTGATTGTCTTTGTACCACTGATACTGCAAGTTATCGCCTTGTGCTTGCACGCTAAGCTGGAACGAACCACCGATCGCTGCAGTTCCGCCTTGCGGTTGCTGGGTGATGGTCGGAGCAGTGCCAACAGTGACGGTTGCTGGATCGCTATCAATGCTTCCGCAATCGCTGGTAATCTTGCAGTACACTTGCAGACCATTCATCTGCGCAGTTGCTGTTTGGGAAATGCTCGATGCTGTTGCACCTGGCACGGGCATTCCACCAGCATACCACTGGTATGTAACGTTCAACCCCCCACTAACCTGCACAGACATTGCAGCGATCTGGCCTTCGCAGACAGTGACATTTTGGGGTTGTTGGGTAATGGTTGGGCCCGGGATAACCGTCACTTGAGCCACTGCGGTTGCGGGGGTAACAGTTCCATTTGTCACGCTAACGATCACTGTGTATTGCCCCGCTTCGTTCTGCGTGATGTTGCTGATAGTCAGGGTGTTCGTACTCGATCCGCTGTAGGTACTGTTGTCGCTAATAGGCGTGTTGTTGTAGAGCCACTGGAACCCGTACTGTGGGTTGGGATAGTTCGTCGATGCCTGGACAGTCAACGTAACAGTCTGCCCAACACACACAGTAATATCCTGCGGCGGCTGGTCAATTCGAACGCGATACTCTGTCGCGGACGCACGCACACCGAACAAAACAATGCCCACCATACCGAGCACCAATGCTCCAGGCAGCAGGCCACCAACAAACGAAGACAAGCGTTTCATGATACACCGAAAAGTAGTGGAACATGGAGAAAATTGATAGAAAGCTTTCTTTTCGAGATCCTGCACCGATTCCACACCACTTGGAAGCAGTACAACCGACACGTGTCGCAATTGATTCATGGCTACAGCATCGTGTGTTGATTGAGACATTTGACTGGTGAGCAACACTGAAGCTTGTGAGTACAACCCAACTCACCATAAGCGTGTGTTAGCTCCTTCACCTCGAAAATACAAACTGCTACGATAAAAACCAAACAAAAATTTTTTGCTATCCCAACACTGTAGCCTGGAGAGGCATTTTTTCTTGTCGTCTCAAGCTCGGGAATCAGCAACCACCACCGAGCAGAGAACGTTCAATCCATCTCCTTTCCGTCAGCATGTCTGGCGGATGTCGGAGTTGTCCGTATATCCTCCCCCACCACAAAAAAACAGCACGGCAGGAAGTGCATTCCTTCCCACCGTGCTGCTTTGCCTGTTCATTCCTTGTGGCTGCTGTTACCGCACAATGACGAGGGGTGTTGACAGGCGATAGTTACCGCTACGAACCACGCACCGATACACGCCCGCCGCTAACGAACTCCAATCACTGCTGAGCCGCACCTGGCCGCTGGTAACAATCCCTTCCCACAAGAATTGCACGACGCGACCACTGAGGTCAACGACCTCAACACTCACCCGTGATCCTTGCGGTGCTACGACCACCACATCGCCACGTGCATTCACCGGTTGGGGTTCGACGTGGATGGCATAGCCAGCAGCAATTGCCTCATCCTCGACCGTCGACAATACCACATCCACCTGGCTCGAGGTCACACTCCCACACTCGTTGCTCACCTCCACTACGTACTGCCCTGCATCACTCGAACTGAAATTCGCTATCGCATATTCCGAACCCGTCGCTCCAGGGATCACCTGACCATCCTTCTTCCACTGGTACCGAAGACCCTCTCCCTCGGCTACCACACGCAAACGATACACGCCGCCCCGGCTAACCTCTCCTCCCTGCGGCTCCTCCACGATCCGCGGCGCCGTCTTCACCGTCAACACTGCCTCCCGACTCTCCACCTGACCACAGTCGTTGCTCACCCGACACCGCACGCGCACCCCATTCATCGCTGCCGTCACAACCTCCTCCACCGTCATCTGGGTCGCTCCCGGCAACGCCGAACCACCGACATACCACTGATACCGCAAACCGCCTCCACTGGCACTCACACTCAATTGCGCCCGCTGCCCCTCGCACACACTCACATCCTGCGGCTCGGCCGTAATCACTGGCGCCTCGTCAACCGACACCTGCGCCTGCGCACTGGCGACCGCTCCTCCAGGATTGGCCGTCACTTCCACCGTGTACTCCCCTGCATCGCTGCTCCCTGCTCGACTAATCCGCAACACACTCGTACTCGTCCCGCTGTACACGCCACCATCGCTGAGAGGCTGCCCGTCCTTCAACCAACGATAACTGTACTCCGCGTTCGGTATGTTCGAACTGGCTCGCACACTCAATACCGCCGGCTGACCCGAACACACTCGAACATCCTGCGGCGCCTGATCAATCGTCACCTGCCCAACGTACAACCCCGCCTGGTTCGACGTCTCCGTCCCACACAAACCCGTCACCACACAGTA
>ENA-ORXB01000431-ORXB01000431.1-sediment-metagenome-genome-assembly--contig:-NODE-431-length-85189-cov-9.546374_pt1:80000-85189 | contig 85189 bp, 68 predicted proteins | sample MGYA00237863_ERZ511475 | MGnify/ENA primary metagenome ERZ511475 (study PRJEB26305, sample SAMN06343858) | sediment metagenome | isolation source: hot spring sediment | place: Canada... | reverse complement strand
GATGTGAAGACGGTGCGCCATGCTCAGGGGTTCGGCGTCATTCCGCCGCTGATCAACGACGAAGTGATTGCGATGGGGCGGATCAACGATTCGTTGCTGTACGGCGGCGTTGCCACGCTCTACGTTGCCGCCGACGATGAAGCGATTGCTGCGGTTGTTGGCAAGGTCGTCTCCCTGGCCTCGCGTGCGTATGGTCGCCCCTTTGTCGAAATTTACGAAGAGGCCGGCCGCGACTTCTATCAGATCCCGCTCGATCTGCATTCGCCGGCCGTGCTACACATCAATAACGTGAACAGCGGTCGCACCTTCAGTGCGGGAGAGATCAACTACGCGGTGCTGAGACAGTCGTTCTTTGGAGAAGAGGAAATGGGCCGCTGATAACGCCGATTGAGCGAATTTTTGCGAGTTTCTTGTGATTTGCGACGATCTACTGAATTCGCACAATCTGCATTCCCCTTCGGATTTGCTTGACGAGAGCTTTACACGATGACACAACTGGGCATTCAAATCATTCCAACTATGCCGGTCGACGAAGTGATCGAGACAGGGGTGATGGCGGAGGAACTGGGCTACGATTTCTGCCTGCTCGCCGACGAAGGCTTCATGCCCGATGTCTACGTTGCACTCGGCGCGATTGCGCTGCGCACCAAGCGGATACGGCTAGGGCCAGTCACCAATGGCTATACCCGACATCCAGCGGTCACAGCCAATGCCATCGCCACGCTCGATGATCTTTCCGGGGGGCGAGCGTTGGCGACGCTGGTGGCGGGTGGATCGATGGTGCTCAACCCGATGGGCATTCCACGTGAAACGCCACTGACAGTGATGCGTGAAACGATTGCCATCCTGCGCACATTGTGGAGTGGCGAAGAGGTGGTCTGGCAAGGTAAACGGTACGCCTTGCAGCGCGCCCGTCTGCACAGCCAGCGCCGCTACGAGATTCCACTCTGGCTGGCGGTGCGTGGAGAGAAGATGCTCCACTTAGCCGGCCAGGAGGCGGACGGTGTAGTACTGGTGGCGAAGTCTGATATCGGACCGGCACTGGCGCTCGTTGAGCAGGCGTCAGCAGGACGCAGCACGCCCTGCCAACGCATCTACATGGATCGCATCGCCTACACGCCGGAATTGTTGACGGAGGCGTCGGCGCTTTATGCCTACGTGCTAATGGACTCTCCGCAGCGGATGCTTGACGGCCTCGGCATCAGTGCGGCGGAGATAGAGCAGATCAGGCAGGCAATGGCGGCCGGTGGACCCAAAGCGGCAATGCCTTTCGTGCGCCCGGAGATGATTCAGCGCTACCAGTTAGCAGGGACGCCGGACGAATGCCGACAGGAACTCCGGAGGCTGTTCGCCACTTATGCACTCGATGCGTTTGTAATGAACGTCACGACGCCGGGTATCGATGCCAATCGGCGGCTGTTGACAGATATTCGTTCCATCGTACGAGGATAGCGGAATCCCCCATGTAATTCGTTTGTGTTTATTCTGTCTAACCAAAGGAGGAGTCAATGTCTAGGGTGAGCGAGCAACTATCCGTACAACTATTCGTAATCGTGATGATCGTTGCGCTACTGCTTAGTGGATGCGTGGGCGTGAGTGCGCCTGCTGTGGCACCCGCCGACCGCAGCGCGCCCGCAGCGTTCAAGGTCGGTCTGGTGCATCCTAGCCCAATAACTGATGCGTGGAGCGGGCAGGCATATGCTGCACTCGAGCGAATGCGTGATGAACTGGGTGCCGAGATCGCCAACGTCGAAGTGGGCGACCCGGCCGGCTATGAAAAGGCGTTCAGCGACTTCGCCAGCCAGGGCTACACGTTGGTGATCGGCCACGGCTTCCAATATCAGGATGCTGCGGAAAAGGTGTCGCTGGAGTTCCCGAACACCTACTTCACCACGGTGGGCGGCTTCAAGTCGACCGCCAATTTTGCGCCGATCGACCTGGTTCCAGGCTACATGCAGGCGCTTTACGCCATGGGCGTGCTGGCTGGTCAGATAACAAAGACTGGGAAGGCGGTTGGCTTCACGTTGGAAATTCCTGCTACCAAACTGCCGCTTGAAGGGTTCCGCCAGGGTTTTGAGAGCATCCCCGGCAACACTTTCAGCATGGTCGTGCTACGCGACGGCAACGACGTCGGCGCAGGCAAAGAAGCGGCGTTGCAGGCCATCGCCGACGGCGCCGACATCTTGATCGCCAATGCCAATCTGGCAGGCGATGGCGTGTTACAGGCAGTTGCTGAACAGGGGGGCGACAGCATCTTTGCTATCGGCACGATCGGTAACCAGAACAGTAAGGCGCCCAAGAATGTGCTTGTCAGCGCCGTGCTGAATATTCCGCAGGCACTCTTTGCCGTTGCCAAGTCTGCCAAGGAAGGCACGTTCGAGGGCGGCCACGTACGCGCTTTCACCATCAATGACGAGGGCGTTTACCAGTTCATCTACAACGAGGAGCTGGCTGACATCGTCACGCCAGAGCTACGAGCGCTGGTCGATGAGACAATCGCCAAGCTTAAGTCCGGTGAAATCGTGGTCGAGATGCCGCAGTAGGCACGATCTCTGGATCTCAGTCTCCAATCTCTTGCAAGAAATTGAAGACTGAAGATTGAGGCACCCTCTATGACCACTGCGACTCTTTCTCGTCAAACTGGCGCTGTGCTCTGGCGTAATGTGGCGCTGCCGATCCTGGCGATTTTAGCAGCGTTGCTCGTTGGCGCGCTGATGTTGACGCTCTCTGGCTTCAATGTGGCCGCTGCGTACAGTGCGTTATGGAGCGGCGTCTTCGGCAGCGTGCGCAATCTTGGCGAGGCAATGCTCCGCGCCACCCCGTTGATCCTGATCGGATCGGGCATCGCCATTGCCTTTCGTTGCGGTATCTGGAACATCGGCGCCGAGGGGCAGTTTTATATGGGTGCAGTCGCAGGCGCATTGATCGGGTTGACGGCGGGCAATCTCCCGGTCTGGCTGTCAATCCCGATGGCGTTGCTGGCCGGATCATTGCTAGGCGGGCTGTGGGCGGCGATCGCTGGCTGGCTCAAGGTGCGGCTGGGGCTGAACGAAGTCGTCACGACGATCATGCTCAATTACATTGCTATCGGTATTGTGGGCTACCTGGTGACCGGGCCGATGCAGGAAGCCAGCCGCTACAATCCGCAGACCGACGAGATCGCTGCCAGCATGGTGCTGCCGCGCCTTTTTCCTGGGATGCGTGTGCACGCTGGCTTTGTGTTGGCGCTCATTCTGCCGGTGCTGGCAGCGATCCTGCTTTTTCGCACGCCGTTTGGTTTTGCACTGCGTGCAGTTGGCTTCAACCCAGTGGCGGCGCGGCACGCTGGCATAAATGTCAACCGCCAATACGTGTTAGCGATCAGCCTGAGCGGCGCAGCAGCGGGCATTGCGGGTGCAGTGGAAGTGCTCGGCGTGATTGGGCGGCTTTACGAGAACATATCGCCGGGTTACGGTTTCACCGGCATTGCCGTTTCGTTGCTGGCGGCCAACCATCCACTGGGCACGATTTTCTCCGGCCTGCTTTTTGGCGCGCTGACCACCGGCGCCGAGCTGATGCAACTGACGGCGAAGATTCCTTCGGCAATGACATTCATCTTGCAGGGATTGATCATTGCATTTTTGGTCTTGTTCCGCGCCATCCAGGAGCGGATCTGGCGACAAGGGTGACGCATGGAATGGATTGTAGGGTTGCAGGCGTTGCTTCAAGCTACCGTGCGCATGGCTACGCCGCTCACCTTCACAGCCGTGGGCGAGACCTACGGCGAGCGCGCAGGTGTGATCAATATCGGGCTGGAAGGGCTAATGCTGATCGGCGCGGTAGTAGCATATGCCGTAGCCTTTACCAGCGGCAGTATCTGGCTGGGCGTGCTGGCGGCCGCTCTGGCAGCGATGGTGTTTGGCGTGCTCTTTGGCATAGTCACAATCACGTTTGGCGCCAACCAGATTGTGGCCGGTGCGGCACTCAATCTGGTTGGGCTGGGACTATCGAGTTTCATCTACCGTGCGTTTTTCAGCAATGTCACCGACCGCGCGATTCAGCCACTGGGATCAGTGAAAATACCGCTGCTCAGCCAGATTCCAGTATTGGGGCCGGTACTGTTCGAGCAAAATTTGTTAGTCTATATTGCACTGCTGTTGGCGCCGCTGGCCGCACTGGTGCTCAACCGCACAATGTTGGGGCTGGCGATCCGTTCCGTGGGTGAGCATCCTAAGGCGGCGGAGACAGCGGGTTTGTCGGTAGTCGGGCTACGCTACGGTGCGGTGGCCTTTGGGGCGCTGATGGCGGGCGTTGGCGGCGCATATCTTTCGGTGGCCTACGCCAACCAGTTTGTTGAGAACATGGTGGCGGGGCGCGGCTTCATTGCTTTAGCGATCGTTGTCTTCGGGCGCTGGTCGCCAATGGGCGCGCTGTGGGCGAGCCTGCTCTTTGGCTTCACCTTTGCACTGCAATTGCGTCTTCAAGCCGCCAACGTTCAGATTGCCTACCAGTTCTTACAGATTTTGCCCTACGTCGCTACGATCGTTGCCATGATCCTGCTGCATGGACAGTCGGCCCAACCGAAGGCGCTGGGCGTTCCTTATACGGAGCGGGCATGAGCGAGCAAGCGCCGCGCCTGCGGCTGGCAGGCATTTCTAAACATTTCGGGTCGATTCAGGCGAATAACGACGTTTCGCTGGAGGTGGCAGCGGGAGAGATTCACTGTCTGCTCGGTGAGAATGGGGCAGGCAAATCGACGCTGATGAACATTCTCTACGGTCTAGTCCGGCCCGACGCTGGCAAGATTTTCCTGGACGGGCGACCAGTCACGATCCATTCCCCACATCAGGCCATTGAGCTTGGCATTGGCATGGTGCACCAGCATTTTATGCTTGTGCCGACGCTCACCGTTGCCGAGAACGTGATCCTGGGGACGCGTTCGCTCTTGTCGCTGCGCCGTCTACGCGAGTCCGTGCTGTGGGACCGCCGCGCCATTGAGCGGCGAGTCGGCGATGTGGTGCAGCGCTATGGGCTGAAAATCAATCCAGGCGCACGTGTCGCGTCGCTTAGCGTAGGCGAGCAGCAGCGCGTTGAGATCGTCAAGGCGCTCTATCGAGGCGTCAACCTGCTGATTCTCGATGAACCGACCGCCGTGCTCACCCCGCAGGAGACGACTGAACTTTTCAAGACGCTGCGCAGCTTCGCCGCCA
>ENA-ORXB01000431-ORXB01000431.1-sediment-metagenome-genome-assembly--contig:-NODE-431-length-85189-cov-9.546374_pt1:50000-52500 | contig 85189 bp, 68 predicted proteins | sample MGYA00237863_ERZ511475 | MGnify/ENA primary metagenome ERZ511475 (study PRJEB26305, sample SAMN06343858) | sediment metagenome | isolation source: hot spring sediment | place: Canada... | reverse complement strand
CTCGCTATGCTGCTGCCATCAAGTTCCTCAAGTTCATTACCACCCCGGCCGCAGGAAAGTTGTGGGTAGGCATCACCGGTGAACTTCCGGCTCAGCTCGAAGCGGCCAGTGATCCAGAACTGTTAGCCGACGAAAAGTTGGGCGCGTTTGCTGCCGGCCTTCCCTACGCCCACTCCACTTTCTTTGTAGATGAAAGCAAGGATCGCCAGGCGATTATCGACGCCTATGATGCTGTAGTGCTCAACAACGCTGACCCCCGCCAGGAACTCGACATTGCCGTAGAGACCGTTCAAGCACTGTTGGATAACTTCTGGAGCAGCCGCCAATAATAAGAAGGTTTTGAGGTCGGAGATGGACGGGAGGCACCCCCCGATCTCCGACCTTTTCACATGTGACCTGATTGGAGATCCTCGTGAAATTGACGCTTCGCCAACGCCAGATCCTCTGGGCCTACATTTTTTTGAGCGTAAGTTTGCTCTTCTTTATTACAATCCGATGGTGGCCGACGCTTCTCGCCTTTGACATCAGCTTCCGAAACTGGAACGTGTTTCAAGGAAGTGGTCCCTGGATAGGATTGGCTAACTACGAGCGCATTTGGGAAGATCTGTTCAGGCCGCGCAGCGCCGTGCGCGCCGCCTTTTCGAATACATTGCGCTATGTGCTCTTTGGTGTCCCGATTCAATTAACACTGGCGCTCTGTTTTGCGCTGTTGCTTGCTCGCATACGCGTCCTCGCAGGATTTTTTCGCGCTGCGTACTTTATCCCGTTTGTGACTTCGCTGGTGGCGGTGGCCTTCGTTTGGAACTGGCTTTACGCACCGCAGATGGGGCTCATCAACCAGCTATTGAAGCTGATCGGATGGCCGACCCAACAATTTTTGCGCGATACCTCGCTGGCGCTGCCTTCGATTACAGCCGTGGCGATCTGGCGCAGCATTGGATTTGCTATTGTCATCTTTCTTGCCGGCCTGCAACAGATCCCCGATATCTTCTATGAAGCTGCTCAAATCGATGGGGCCAACCGTTGGCAGATGTTCTGGCGCATCACGCTGCCCCTCCTCAATCCGGTGATCGTCTACCTCGCCGTGCTGCAGACTATCGATTTTTTGCGGATGTTCGATTTGGTGCAGAACATGACACAAGGCGGCCCTTTGAACAGCACCACAACCGTTGTATTGGAAGTCTACAACGAAGGATTCAGCAGTTATAACATGGGGTATGCGGCAGCCTTAACTGTCATTCTGTTCCTCGTGATTTTGTTGATCACCGTGATCCAACTGCGCGTGTTGTCGAGACGAGTGGAGTACTGACATGTCTTCTTCGATCGAATCCAACGTCACACAACGCCTGGAGGTGGTTGAACGTCTCGTCTCCTCCTCACAACGCAAGCAATTTCGTTTTTCCTGGGATCTGTTTTTTGCCTATCTTGTTTTGAGTCTTGGTGCTGTGGTTATGATCACCCCCTTTATATGGATGATCTTGACCAGCTTGAAACCGCCTCCTGAGCTGGTGCAATTTTCTTTCTTGCCCAAGAATCCTACGCTGGAGAACTACTGGCATGTGCTGAACACCAGTAATTTTGGCCGCTGGTATTTCAACAGCATTCTCATCGCTATCATCAGCACAACCAGCGTTGCCTTTTTCGATACGCTTGTAGGCTATACGCTGAACAAATTCGAATTTCCCGGTAAAAATGTAATTTTCTTGGGAATGCTGGCGACCCTCATGGTCCCAACTGAAATGCTGATTATTCCCTGGTTCACCATGAGCGTTCAGTTCGGCTGGAATCAGGGATATGCCCAATATTGGGGAATCGTCTTTCCCGGTGTGATTACAGCGGTCGGTATCTTTCTGATGCGTCAATTCTTCGACGGTGTGCCCAACGAACTGCTGGATGCCGCACGCATCGATGGGATGCATGAATTTGGCATCTTCTGGCGTGTGGCAGCACCTTTGGTCAAACCGGCTATTGCAGCCCTGTGCATTTTTAATTTTATCGGCAACTGGAACGCCTATCTATGGCCGTTGATCATCGCCTCAAGTCGCGAGTTCTACACGTTGCCGGTCGGCCTCAGTTTTTTCCGCGGAGAGACCTCCACCCAATGGGAAAAACTAATGACCGGCGCCAGCCTGGCAACCGTGCCGCTCTTGCTGGTTTTTCTGATCTTTCAGCGCCAAATTATTAAGGGCATTGCACTGACCGGCTTGAAAGGGTAGAACATGGAAGGATCAGGAATGATGACCGGCCGATTCCCTCATCCTGCCTATAGCCGTCATGTGCTGGAGCCCGCCTATCAGGATGCTCAACATTATCTATTCGAGCCGATGCTGGAGGCTCACGAGGCACACGCTCTTACCCTGGCGGAATGCGGCATTATTCCAGCCGAAAATGCCGTTGCCATTTTGAGAGCAGTGGCAACAATTCGAGCAGAGGGGGTTGATGCCTATGCCTACCAACCGGGAGTTGAAGATCTTTTCTTCCGAATTGAAGCGCGCGTGAT
>ENA-ORXB01000424-ORXB01000424.1-sediment-metagenome-genome-assembly--contig:-NODE-424-length-86229-cov-13.009460_pt1 | contig 86229 bp, 81 predicted proteins | sample MGYA00237863_ERZ511475 | MGnify/ENA primary metagenome ERZ511475 (study PRJEB26305, sample SAMN06343858) | sediment metagenome | isolation source: hot spring sediment | place: Canada: British Columbia... | reverse complement strand
ACTTAGGGGCAAACAATTAAAGGGATGTCAGTTTTACAGGCAGAAGATTATAGGCAACTATATTGCTGATTTTTATTGTCCAATCCCCCTCAGTCCCCCTTTCATAAAGGGGGAATAAATTAATCCCCCTTTCTCAAAGGGGGAAAACAGCATTCATACCCCTCTTTAACAAAGAGGAGGTAAGGGGAGATTTCTAAAATGCTGTCCAAATCCGAGTTTTCCAAAATCTTATTTTGGACAGATATGAGCTGGATAAGAATTTCAGTAATTGCTTTTCTTATGCGTTGAAATAGAAGGAATGTAATGTTATTGATGAAATACTCATTGCCAATTATCATACTTGCAGTATTTGCGCCTGTCTCTCCTGCCTTTGCAGTGGGAGGGGTTTATCCAAATATAGGAGAAACACTGCCTCTTTACAGTATTATACCCTTTGTAGGGATGCTTTTATCCATTGCCCTTTTCCCGCTTCTTGCACCTAAGTTCTGGCACGACCATTTCGGCAAGGTTTCAGCTTTCTGGGCAGTAGTGGTATCTGCTCCACTGCTGATTAGTTATAAGGGGACAGCGGTTTATGAGATTCTTCATATTGTACTATCCGACTATGTGCCTTTTCTTATTCTTCTGGGGTCTCTCTATACAGTATCCGGCGGTATTTTTCTTAAAGGAACATTGAGGGGGACCCCTGTTGTCAATACTGCCATTCTTGTAATCGGTACAGTATTGGCATCATGGATGGGAACCACAGGGGCGGCAATGTTGCTTATCAGGCCATTCTTAAAGACCAATGCCCACAGAAAAAATCGCACCTTTATGGTTGTTTTCTTTATTTTTGCTGTCGCAAATATTGGCGGATCTTTGACGCCTCTTGGTGATCCGCCTTTGTTTTTGGGATTTTTGAGAGGAGTTCCATTTTTCTGGACATTTAATCTCTTGCCACAGATGATAATTACTTCAATATTGCTTCTTGCTGTTTATTTTGCTATTGACACATACTTTTATAAGAAAGAAGGAATTCTCTCTTCTCCTGATGATGGAACAAAAGAACCGATAAAGCTTGAAGGTGCCTATAATTTCATATTCCTTGCAGGAATAGTTGGTGCTGTCCTTATGAGCGGAGTAGTAAAGTGGGGAGCGGTATCCATTCTTGGGATTCACAGGGGAGTTCAGGATGTTGTAAGGGACGGACTGCTTATATTAATGGCAACACTGTCTATGGCCTTTACGCCGAGAAAAGTCAGGGAAGACAATGCATTTACATGGTTTCCAATCAAAGAGGTTGCCATACTTTTCATCGGTATATTCCTCACAATAATCCCTTGCCTAAAGATACTGCAGGCAGGAACAAAAGGAGAGTTGGCTTTTCTCATTGAGACCGTGAGGGAGCCTTTCCATTATTTCTGGATGACCGGTATCCTGTCGTCCTTTCTTGATAATGCTCCCACATACCTGACATTTTTGAATACAGCACTCGGAAGCTTTTACACAGGGTTTGCTGAGACAGCAGCTGTTAAGCTACTTATAAACGAAAGACCTATTTATCTTCTGGCTGTTTCATGCGGGGCTGTCTTTTTCGGCGCCATGACATATATAGGAAATGCCCCAAACTTTATGGTGCGTTCAATAGCTGAGGAAGCAGGAACACCAATGCCGAGTTTCTTTGGCTATATGATAAAATATTCGATACCGATACTTATTCCGATTTTTGTATTAATAACATTTATTTTCTTCGTCTAAAGGAGTAGGTCATGAAGATAGAAAAGCTGCTGTTTCCAACGAGGTTTAGAGAGCTTGCCTTCGATTCCCTGCAGTCGCTCCTTGTGTTAAAAGATGCTGGTTTAAAAGAGATAGTGTTTTGCTACATAATCCCAAGAGAAGATGTGGGTTTTGTTCCTTATGGCGGATATCTGAAAGAAGAAGAGGAAAGGGTGAGGGAAGAGGCAAGGATACGATTTGAGGATTGGCAGAAGGTCCTTTCAGAGAAAGGCATAGGGAGTAAGATTGTCATAGAGGTTGGCTCCATCGTCCCTGGCATTCTTTCTATTGCTGAAAGGGAAAGGGTTGATATGCTGGTTGTTGGCAGGAAGAAGAAAGTTGGGCTTGAAATGTCTTTTGCTGGCTCTCATACGCTTCAGCTTATTATGCGGAGTAAAATTCCTACCCTCGTAAGCAAGTACATGGTTGAATTTCAGTGGAATGGGGAAACAGCAACTCGCGTTAATGCTGATATTTTCAGAAGACCCCTCTTAGCGACAGACTGGTCTGAACCATCCATAAGGACGCTTGAGTTCCTTACCAACCTAAAAACTCTAATTGAGAAAGTCTTTATCTGTCATATTATTGGTGTGAAGATATCAAAGGGGCTGGATAAGATGGAGCTTCTGAGAATAGAGAAAGAGAGCAAGGAAAGGCTTAAGGATTATTGCAAAAGACTGAAATCTGCAGGAATCCCTGCAGAACCACATCTTGGTGCAGGCAAGATCCTGTTGGAGATTTTAAGACTGTCCAGAGACTTACATGCGAGTATGATAATAATGGGAACGACCGGAAAAGACCGTCTTCATGAAATCTGGCTGGGGAGTATTTCGCACCGTGTAGCAGAGGGTTCAGAGTTGCCGACCTTGCTGGTTCCATAAGTTATAATAAAGTTGGATGAACTCCCCTGTTAATAAACGTATTATCTGATTAACTCATTGTTACCAGCCTGTAACACATTCTGCCAAGCTCTTCAATAAGCCACAAACCGTAAACAGGCTCTTTAGAGGCATGGAGCAGGATATGAATCTTTATAAAACCTAAGAAGAAATTTCTTAACATATATCGTAATCCGATAACAAAATACGATAATAATTTAACAGAAAAATATTTAAGTCAATCTGCCCGGGGCATGGTGGGAACATGACGCTTTTACCACTTGCCGTTCCAGAAAATTTGTGTCAATTATTGACTCATAAAGAGTATAATGATATGGTGAGTATTTATACCAGCATGCTTTCTTTTGTAGAAGAGCAGGCTTTAAAAGGTTTTATAGACCTTGTTGCAAAGGAGATGTCCTTAATTTTATCAGCATAAGCCTTTCTTGCAGGCGTTACTGTAATCTGCTATCTTGCGATTATCCCGATATTTTTCAGAAAAAAAGATGCAGTATACGGCGTTATCGCAATCCTTGAGGTTCTGGTGCTGGTGCTTGCAGCATTTGGAATATTGAAGTCAGGGGGCACTAATCTTATAATCTCCTCTGCCAGTCTATACCCATTTTCTATACAGTCATTCATCCCGATTCCCCTGTAAGCGTTACCTGTAAGATATAAACTATGATGGGATTTAAGTCTCTCATCTATAAATCTCAGTCTTTCACCATGCCTAAGGTCATACTGAGGGATAGCCTTCTCCCATCTATATATTCTAACCATCTCAGGCTCTGTCTTTAATGAGAGGATAGGTTTTAATTCATCAAAGACTGTGTTTATAAGTGCGTTGTCTTCTAACATTGCCAACTCAGGGGACTTTGCACCACCAACCATGCTTCTTAAAAGCACATACCCCTCGGGTGCCCTGTTGGGGAATATGCTTGAGTCCCAGAGTGTGCCGAGAATTCTTCTTCCTTCTTTGTGTGGAATGAGAAATCCAAAACCATTAAGGTTATGCCCAACTTTATCACGCCTGTATCCAGAACAGACAACCGAAAGAGGGACATAGGGAATACCCTCAAGCCTCTTGGATAATTCATCGTCAAAATCCCTGAGAATCTCTGCAGAGGTATATGCAGGTGTTGCAAGCACTACAATATCCGCATTAACTATACCCTCCGAGGTATGAAGCCGATATAACTCACCTTCCTTTTCAAGAGCCTGAACAGAGACTCCGAGCCTTACCCTTTCCCCGAGTTTCTCTGCAAGGGCATCGGTAAGGGATTGAGTGCCATTGTAAAAAGAAGTGAGTGCCCCTGTTGGTGCAGGACCGACTCGTCCCTCGTCCTTCCTCCCTCGTCCCTCAACCCCTGACCCCTTTTTTTTAGCTTTCTGCAATTTTATCATAGCCCTGATAAGACTCCCATACTCCTGCTCCAGTTCTTTTATGCGTGGGAAACAGTATTTTATACTCATTTGGTAAGGGTCTCCTGCAAATATTCCAGAGGACATAGGGTCTATGAGTTTATCAAGCGCCTCTTTTCCAAGACGGCGTATTACAAAGTCAGCTACGGTTTCATCCTGAGGTCCTTTTGGGGCAATGAGTTCATACATCATTCTAAGTTTTCCACGCCATGACATAAGGTCTGATTTTAAAAAAGAAAGAGGAGATTCTGAGAGCAGATTGAGTTTCCCACTGGAAAAGATATATCTATTTTTTGCATTTTCATTGCTTCGCAAAGGCTCAATTCCAAGCTCTGCACATAACTCAAGAGTCTTTGGCTTGTTATCAAGAAACCCGTTTGGACCTTTCTCACACAGGAATCCATTTGCTTTATCAGTCCAGATTTTTCCTCCAGCCCTTGAATCAGCCTCAAAAACCGTAACATCAAATTTTTTACCTAAAAATCCCCCCACCCCCCCTTTTACAAAGGGGGGTAAGGGTGGATTAAGAAGTGCATAGGCAACTGTTAAGCCCGATATACCACCACCAACAATGGCTATTTTTTTCATTTAAATACCTCGCATCACCAATTCTTTCATCGCCTCTATAAACTTCTCAGATGTATTCAGGCACTCGCATCTTTTAAAATTTATACCATGTTTTTCTGCAAGCCTTTTGTACAGAATATCAATCTCATAAAGCGTCTCTATGTTGTCTGATACAAAGCTTATCGGTACGACAAACAAATTCTTAACGCCTGTTTTCGCAAGTTTTATTATAGTCTCCTCTGTTGTAGGCTTCAACCACTTGACAGGTCCGCTTTTGCTTTGAAAAGATAAATGCCATTTGAGGGGATGGAGAGGTATGGAAAGTTTTTTATTAACTTCTCTAATAGTGGTCTTGATGTGCTCAAGATATGGGTCTCCCTTGTTAATAAAACTCTCGGGTAGATTATGGGCGCTGTAGAGGAGTGTAATCCCCCCCTGTTCCCCAAATCCCCCCTCACCCCCCTTTGCTAAAGGGGGGATTTTCTCAAATCCCCCTTTGGAAAAGGGCTCACCCCCTCCAAATCCCCCTTTGGAAAAGGGGGACAGAGGGAGATTTTCATTAAATTCTGCTATTCCTTTGGCAATGAGTTCTGCAAGCGCATCTATATATGGCGGGAAATCATACCACTGCTCAATGTAGTGAATCTTCAAACCTGCAACCTGTAACCTGTAACCTGCAACATATTTTTTAAACTCCGTAATTGCAGAGCCTGTTGTTGCCTTTGAGTAATGGGGATAAAGAGGAAGCACAATGAGATGCTTAACACCATCTCGCAGAATCCTCTCAACTGTATCTTTTATAAAAGGAGGCGAGTAACGCATCCCGATGTAGACCTTGAACTGCGAGTCGGTGACTCGGTGACTCGGTGAGTCGGTGAAGTCATGACTCTCTGTTTCTCCGTGTCTCCATTTCTCCGTATCGTATAAATTGAGGCTATCCTCCAGCGCCTTTGCCTGAGCCATTGTGATATCAAGTATTGGAGATTTGCCTCCTATAAGACTATACATCTTCTCTGTCTTTTTTGAGCGGAGAACTGATATTAGATGTGCAATGGGTTTCTGTAAAAATTCAGGTCCGAGTTTAATGATTTCTCTGTCAGAGAAGAGATTTTGGAGGAACGGCCTTACCTCACCTAAAGAGGAAGGACCACCAAGATTCAAAAGGATGACACCTATGGTCTCCTTATCTTCGCTTACCAAACTCAATCCTTATGTGCCTCGTATATCTCCTCAAATTGCTTATGCTTATCTTTAAACACCTGAAGAATCTGCGGGTCAAAATGCTCGGGCATCGTCCTTCCATCACCTTTAGTTATTATCTCAACGACTTTTTCATGCTCAAAAGGTGCTTTATATGGCCTTCTGCTTCTCATGGCATCATACTGGTCAACAATATTCATAATACGGCCCTCCACAGGAATCTCCTCCCCTTTAAGTCCTTTTGGATAACCACTGCCATCCCATCTCTCATGGTGGCTCAGGGCAATCCTCTCTGCCATCTGAAGAAATTCTGAAACCGAGCCGTGAAGGATATTACCACCAATAATTGTATGGGTCTTCATAAGTTCACACTCCTGTTGATTCAGCCTCTTTGGTTTAAGGAGTATCTCGGATGGAATACCGACTTTGCCTATATCATGCATGGGGCTTGCATAGAGTATTTTCTCTTCATCCTCATCAGAGAAGCCGAGATGTCTTGCAATAAGGGAGCAGTAATAGCCAACCCTCCTGATATGATTTGCTGTCTCCTCATCCTTGTATTCAGCCATTATTGTAAGTCTGTGTATAGTATCAATGTAGCCTTCCTTTACCTTTTTATGGGCATTATCCAGACTCTGGAGTGCCTCCCTTAATTCCCTTGTCTTCTTTGCAACATCCTCTTCAAGTGTCATTCCGTAGTTCTGGAGGAAATCCTCAAACTCTTTTACCCTGAGGAGATTTTTTACCCTCAGCATGAGCTCTACCCTGTCAAAGGGTTTTGTGAGAAAATCATTTGCCCCTGCCTCAAGCCCATTAATCCTTGAATCCCTGTCTGCAAGTGCGGTAATCATCACAACAGGAATATGCTGGGTTGAAGGGTCTCTCTTTAGCCTTCTGCATACCTCATATCCATCCATCTCAGGCATTATGATATCAAGAAGGATTAAATCAGGAGAAAATTCTTTTGTCTTTCTAAATGCCTCAATGCCGTTTATTGCGGTCTCAAATGAATAGCCATAACCTGTAAGTAGGGCAGACATGAGTTTGAGGTTTTTCTCATCGTCATCCACTATTAGGATTTTCTGTTTTTTTGTTTCCCCTAACATTGTAATGTAGTATAGCAAGTAGTAAGGGATGAAGGAATAAAGGGTAAAAGGTAGGTAGAAAATACTCTTTCCCTTAGCCCTTTACCTCTTTACTACTTACTACTGGTATCGTAAAGATAAATTTCGAGCCCTTCCCGACCTCGCTCTCCACCCAGATCTTCCCGGCATGATGCTCTACAATATTCTTTGAGATAGCAAGACCAAGCCCTGTGCCTTTATATCTCTTGGTGAGTGGTGATTCAAGCTGTTGAAATGGCTGGAAGAGCTTTTTCTGGTCTTCTTCTGATATACCTGGACCTGTATCCTCTACAGTGATTTCGATAACCGATGGACGATGGACGACCGCTTCGCTTGGATGACGGACGAATTCGTCCATCATCCCTCGTGCCCGCACGGTAACGGCGCCTCCATCAGGTGTAAACTTAAATGCATTACTCAAGAGATTGAAAAGCACCTGCTTAATCTTCCTTTCATCTGCAATAATATTCTCTACCCCCTCCTCAACCAGCGCCTCACCCTTTATGTTATGCCTCATTGCCCTTTCCTTAAACATTAGAAGGCTCATCTCAATTAGTTTCTTCAGGTTAAACTCTCTGAGCTCAAGCTCCATCCTGCCTGCCTCAATCTTTGAAAGGTCAAGGAGGTCATTAATCAGAGAAAGCAGGTGGTTACCACTGTCATATATATCTGTTAGATACTCTTTCTGCGTATCTGTTATATGTCCTGCCATACCTTCCTTCATCATCTCAGAAAAACCAATGATTACATTAAGAGGTGTCCTGAGCTCATGGCTCAGATTTGTAATAAAATCAGATTTTACCCTGTTTGCAGTCTCTGCCTGCATCATGGCATCCTTAAGCTCATTTTCATATTTTTCTTTAACAAACTCAAATTCCAGGCGTTTACTCAGGAGCTGATGCAGGATTAAATCATATTCTGTATAATCATGAGGAGACTTATTAAATGTGCATAATACTCCGAATAATTCTTCTCCAATAAAGACAGGAACGCCAAGATAGGATACCACTCCGTGTTTGATTAAATCAGGGTGTTTTTTAAATTCCTCTGACTGAATGGCATCATTGATAACAAGCGGCCTTTTTGTTTCACATATAGTTTCACAATAGGTTTCGGCAAGGGGAAAGTGCACCCCCTCTTTAATGCCAAAGTCTTTGCGGTCTGCAACCGCATACGCTACCCATTCACCTTTGCTAACACTTCCTACAGCAGCCACATCCACATCAAGCATCTCTGCAATTTCTTTAAGAATCGCATTTGCAAATTCCTTGGCATTAGCCTTTGTGGTAAAGCTCAGCTCGTAGAGTTTATGCAATTTGAATCCGAATCTTTCAAGCTCTGCTGTCCTCTCACGCACTTTTCCCTCAAGCCCTTCCACAAGCCATTTGTTCTCAATTGCAGTGGCAGCCTGATTGGCAAAGACCTGAAAAAGCTTAATTCTTTCCTTTGTAAAAAATTGTGGCTTGCTGCTGTAGAGATTAATCGCACCTATCACTTTGCCTTCAGAAAAGATTAACGGCACTGCCATTGAGGAGCGATAATCCCTTTTCAATGCCTCTTCCCTCCATGGAGTGACACAATGGTCAGATTCATAATCTTGTATAACCCTCGAGGTCTTTGTCTTTATTGCCATGCCTGTCGGTGAATCATCATAAGTAACCTTTATGGATGTAAGATAACCATCCTCAAAGCCTGCCTGTGCAACAGGCTTTATATCATAACTGCCTTCATCAATAAGCCCGAGCCATGCCATCTTTAATCCAAAGTTCCTCACAGCAATATCGCAAATAGTCTCATAAAGGTTCTCTGTAGTAGTAGCAGTGAGAATAACATTAGATGTATCAGTAAGCGACAGAAGTTCCTTGTTGTGCCTTATTAAATCATCTTCCAGCAGCTTTTGTTCTGTAAAAAGCTGCTTAAGCATTTGAGCCATGCTGTTAAATGCACTGCTAAGCGCGCCAATATCATCGCTCGTTTTTACATCAACCCTTACATCAAAATCCCCTTTTTCAATCTCCTGTGCTGCATCCTTAAGCATTCCTACAGGCTTAACAATACTCCGCCTTATATAAAACACAACAAAGACCGCTCCAATAAATAAAAATCCGAGCACATAAAGTCTTAAGGTGTCAAAATTATTTATGCCCTTCTCATGAGCCTTTTCAAGGGATTTCACAAAGGCATCTACATCCTTGATTTTGTCGCGCATGACAGCGTGGCATTTCACACATGCCTCATTTCTTCTTTCAGGAGGAAACTCTTTTATACTAAGAAGGACTGGTTTTTGTGTTTTTTGCCATAGATTAACCAATGCATTAAGCTGTGAAATTGAATCTTTATAATGTTCATCAAGAGGCTTCAATCCGAGTTTTTCGCTTCCACCCCTCAGGCTGTAAAGCACATCTTCATATTCAGCTATTGTACTGTTAAGTACATTTCTGAATTTTTCTTTTTCTTCAGAGGGCAACAGTGGGTCAAGCATACCCTTCACGCTGGACATCATCTTCACTGTTAGCATCCTCTGCCTGCCTGCAATATTAATCCTTGTAGCCTCGCCTTTCATATGATGGGTAAATCTGAAATCTGCATAGAAATACACGGCGAGCACTGCAATCATTATCAGGCTGATGAAGATGAATTTTGCTGTGAGTGATTTGAATTTAAGCATACTCATCAAAATTAGCAATCAAAATTAGGGACAACCCCCATATTTAGCCAAATGATAACTAAAGTTTTATTGCAGTCTTATTTCGTGCAATCGTGGGTTCAGGTATTGCATTATTACTTTCTGACATTTCCTCTCCTGACTTTTACCTGCAAGTTTTTCATTTCTTCATTCGTTTTTTTGCAATTAATAATAAATCAATATCTACTTTATCCTGTTTTTGTCTTGATACCATTTTATTTTTTATCAATTCATCCAATCCAATGAAATAAATCTTTTCTTTACTATATTGCCCTCTTTTTTTTACTTTTCCACACCTGCTCGAAACTGCACCCCTCAATTGAGGTAACAATATCAATCCTCACTGGTTCATAACCAAGCTGTATAATCCTGCCCTCTTTACTAAAATCATTGATAGAAAGGTTTAAGCTCTCAAATCCCAACTCATTAAGTGCATCAATTATCCTCTTTGCATTCTCAATGTCGGGCTTTACCAAGATATCCATATCCTTTGTATATCTTGGAACAGCATAAAAGGCAACCGCAAATGCTCCCAACTATGCAATATTTTACTTTGTGTTTATTGAACAATCTTAATAACTCTTCGTAGTCCTTTTCTACTTTTTTCATATTTGGAGCCCTTCTTAATTTTGAAAGCTATTTCCCTCAAAAACTGGACTGTTTCCAGTCTCTCCGAGGGAGACATTAAAAGGTAATAATTGATATTAAATTGTTCTGCAGATTTAAAAGAATCTGATTTTTTTACCCAAATTCTTTTTATCATCACTCGTTACTTTTAGGACGTTGGTATACTATCTACGTCCTTTAACTTATTTCCTGCTAAGCCTATGCACCATCTCAACCATTGCAATTACATTCTCAACAGGTGTCTCTGGAAGAATACCATGACCGAGATTAAAGATATGCCCCCGAGCACCTTTTGCCCTATTTAAGATGTCTTTAACTCGCTCCTCAATCTTCTCCGTCGGTAGAAACAATGCACATGGGTCAAGATTGCCCTGCACAGAGACATTATCCCCGAGCCTCTTTATTGCTGTATCTATATTGATCCTCCAGTCAATGCTTATCACATCTGCCCCTGAGGTTTTAATATCCTCAAGGATGCCACTGCATTCTCCAACAAAATAAATAATCGGAACATGCTCCCTCTTTTCTTCCTCCTGCCATCTCTTAAGGGCTTCAATCACATCCTTAACATATAAGGAGGCATAATCCCTGTAGTCCTGCGGTGAAAGCATACCTGCCCATGTATCAAAAAGCTGGATAGCCTGCACACCTGCCCTTATCTGTGCCTTTAAATACAGAATGGTTGTCTCTGTGATTTTATCCATCAGTGCCTTATAGAGGGTGGGGTTCTGAAACATCATCTTCCTGGTGTGAAGGAAGTTTTTTGATGTCCCACCCTCAATCATGTAAGTTGCTATGGTAAAAGGCGCTCCTGCAAATCCTATCAACGGCACCCTTCCTTCAAGCTCTCCCCTAAGGATTTTTATTGTCTCCATTACAAAGTTCAGATCCTCCTCCGGCTCTGGAATCAGAAGTTTATCAATGCTAGGTCTGTCTCTTATAGGGTTTTTCAGGACAGGACCCCTTCCCTCATAAAATTTAAGACCTGTGCCCATTGCCTCAACAGGGATAAGGATGTCTGAAAAAAGGATTGCTGCATCAACTCCGAGGGCATCTATTGGTTGTATGGTAACCTGAGCTGCAAGCTCGGGTGTCTTACAGAGGGTGAGGAAATCAACCCTCCTTCTTATCTTCTGATATTCCTTTAAATACCTCCCTGCCTGCCTCATTATCCAGACAGGGGTATATTCAACCTTTTCTCCACGACATGCCCTGAGAAATGTATCGTTCACAAAACCCCCATAAAATAATAGTAGTAAGTAGTCAGTAGTAAGTAGTTAAGGTAAAGAAGACAATAACCTATTAAGCAACCTACCTACTTCATCAGCCTTTAAGAGCAAATTCTCATCTTTTGCATAGCCAAGATCTTTTGACAAAATAATATAATACTTCAACTCTTCGAGAGACCCTTGAGCCATGTTATAAAAGTTGCTTTTATCTTTTATGCTTCTTTTTATGAAACCTTCTGCAATATTTGCTGGAATGGATACAGCAGCGCGTCTCATCTGCGATACAAGACCAAATTTTTCTTCTTGAGGAAACAACTTTGCCATCTTATAAATCTCAATTACAAGCTGGTGTGCTTTCTGCCAAACAACCAAATCCTTAAATGATTTTGCATTCCCCATCCTATCTCCTCCCTTAACTACCAACTACTTACTACTAACTACTTGCTTTTTCAGCTTTAAAGGTATGTATCCACAGAATGGCTCCTCCTCCAGATAATCTCCATATACTGCATACGCCCTTGCCCTACAGCCTCCACATACAGTGATATACTCACAGGAGCCGCATCTGCCCTTGTATCTTCTGAAATCCCTTAATTCTTTAAACAGCTCCGAGTTTTCCCATATCTCTTTAAAGGACTTTTCCTTGATATTCCCTGCTGATTTAGGAAAATAACTGCAGGGAAGAACATCCCCATTCACATCAATAAGTGCTATGAGCTGTCCTGCAATACACCCTTTAGCACCACCGGTTGAGAATTTTAATGTCCTGCGTTCAAATTTAATGCCCTCCTCTTTTGACATCTGTAGGACTATCCTATAATAATGTGGTGCGCATGTAGGTCTCATAAGTATATCCAATTCAGCCTTTTCCATCTCATAGTGCCACCTGAGGATTTCCTCATAGTCCTCCTTTGAAATAAGCTCATCCATTATCCCCTCGCCCCTTCCTGTAGGCACTATCATAAACATATACCATGCAGTTGCACCAAGCCCTTTTGCAAGTTTATAGACCTTGGGAATCTCCTCCTGATTTCTCTTTGTGAAAGATGAATTTATAAGAAATTCAATCCCGTGTTTTTTAAATAACCTTGCAGCATTTATAGTTCCAGAGAATGCACCCTTCTGTTTTCTAAAATCATCATGGACATCTTCTGATGCGCCATCAAGACTCAAAGAGACAATCTTTATCCCTGAGGTCCTTATCTTCTCACATACCTCATCTGTAACAAGCGTGCCATTTGTTGCAAGACACATCCTCAAGCCTTTTTCCGCGCCGTAGCCTGCTATATCAAAGACATCACTTCTTAATAACGGTTCGCCTCCTGAAAGCACCACAACTAACTTTGCATAATCTGCTATGTCATCTATAATTCTATAGGCTTCTTGGGTTGGAAAATCCTCATACCCTGAGACTACCTCCTCAGAGGCAGACCTGCAGTGGATACATTTAAGATTACACCTGCGTGTAATCTCCCAGGCAATCCATCTTGGTTCAAATTTAGAGGGCACATTATGATTTTTGCATAATATTTGATAAAAAACAAGGAAACCCTATAGCCTCACAGGAACCTCATAAAAACCTCATTGCTAAAGCACCGAGGGGTATGAATAAATCCTTCTCGGCTCAGATACCCTATTGCATATTCATACATCTCAATAATCTCCTCCTCCTCTGATAATCCCCCCTTTTCTAAAGCTCGCACTTCTATGAGAGTGATGGGCAAAGGGGTGAAGAGGCTCTTGAAGATATGTGATTAGCTAAGTAATGGCATTGGTGGAGAGTACGGCATGTGCACATAAAGAGAGGGCTCCATTTAAGTACACTCTAATGCCTTTTTAAATAATCCATTTAGTTTTTTATTCTCCTCCGCAATCTCCATGAGGATATTGCGGAGTTCTTTCTTCCCGAGAGTTTCTGCCTTTCCTGCCCATTCCATATAGGTCTTTACATGGGCATCATTATGCTCTATCCAGTGCTCAAGTAACTTTTTAAGCTTATTGAGATCGCTCATCTTAAAACATTTCTCCTCTTTTATTCCTAATTTTTTTTCTTCATGACTATCCACTACCAACTGAAGACTGCCAACCCTTGTAGCTCACATATGTTCATGTTTGTGCCTTCCAAAATGGCTGTGCTCATGCACATACCAGCAGTGCTTGTGTGCATGTTTGTGGATGAGGTTTGCCTGAAGAAGCATATCCGTATCCTCCATAACATCCCATGGGTTCCCCTCCGTCAGCAGCCTGTGGTCTTCTCCGATGACCACTGTCCTGTCGGATATGTCTTCAATTATTCCAAGGTCATGCGTTGCCGTGACTATTGTTTTCCCTGCGTGCCGCAATTCATTTATCAGGTCCACAAACTCAACCTGACTTCTTGGGTCAAGCCCTCCTGTTGGCTCATCAAGAAGAAGGACATCAGGATTAACGCTAAGGCATGTGCCGAATGCCACCTTCTTCATCTCGCCGCCGCTCAAGTCCCACGGGCCCCTGTCTCTTAGGTGTTTGATATTAAGAAGGCTAAGCAGTTCCTCTACCCGTTTTTGTATCTCGCTTTTTTCAAGCCCAAGCTGCAAAGGGCCAAGGCAGAGTTCATCCCATACACTCAGCAGAAAAAGCTGGGCATGCGGATCTTGAAACAGAAGAGATATCCGCTGTCTGAGTTCAGGCGGAAAATTGCCATTTATATTTCTGCCGAATATTTCAATATCACCTGATTCAGGCCTCAGAAGGCCGTTGAGGAGATAAAGCAGTGTTGACTTGCCGGAGCCGTTAGCGCCTATTATTGTGAGGCTCTCGCCTTTTTTAACGCTGAATGAAACCTCGTCAGCAGCCTTTTTGCCATTTTTATAGGTGTATGATATTTTTTTTACATTAAAGACTTCCAAAGCATCACCCCTATAATTGTTATTGAAAAAATAATCAATAAGACATCAGACCCAGAAATATCTGAAGCCTTTAACCTTTCGCCTTGAACTTCAAAACTATAATCATATCCCCTTGCCTCCATGGCCCGTTCAAGCTCAGCGCTTAGCCTCATGCTTATTGAAAACAAAAGTCCTATCCTTGATACAGCCCATCTTTGTCCAATTAGTGAGGGATGGCCTCTGGTTGAGACTCCTAAGGAGATATTTCTTGCCCTGAAGCCCATAATGAAGTCTTCAACCTTTCTTGTCAGAAAGAATATATACCTGTAGCTTATTGAAATGATTGACTTAAATGCTCCGGGCATGAAGGATGAGACAGCCTTGATAAATCTGTTGGGCGGCGTAGTGAGTGTAAGCAGAAAAACCAATGAAACAGATGCTATCACCCTAAGAAAAAGAGTCAGGGCGCTTAAGGCCCCTTGCTTTGTGACAGAGATCTGAGAGGGGATTGTTATCTGATAAAATGTGTGCGGTTTTTCAAATTCATGAAGCATCAGCAGCGGCTCTCCGTCAACTATCAGATTCAGCGCAGCAGGCAAGGCAATCAGCATTGTAAAAACCATTGCCGGCATCAGCCTCTTCAGAAGAATAACCAGCACACCCGAAAGAGTCGCCAACAGCAAGGCAAGGGACAGAAAGACAGCAATGCCTGAAAGAGTTTTCTGAAAACTCAAAAGCACAATGAAGAGGAAGATGATGATAATCTTTATCCTCGGCTCAATCCCCTGCATAAACCCCTTTATCAAAGAGGCTCTTTCATTGAACATTGTATCTTCAACAAAAGAGACAACATGCCGCAGGGTCTTATCAAGAAACCTCTCTCTTGGTTTTTTTATGTTCACCACTTGCAACTCGTCTCTCGTTATTGTCTTAAGCCAGTCAGGAATTCCCATTTTCCCCCGCAAAAATTTTTCCTATGAGCATTGATACTCCTATAACCAGAGCAGTGCCTATTATCCCTGAAAATATATAGCCTATGTATGATTTTAACCCTTTGTCCCATCCAGAAAATGCATAATCAGGGATTGGAGCAGACCATATCTCTGAAAGCCTTTTTAACCCCTCAGGGATATAGTCCTCAAGCCCTTCCTTCTTCATCCATTCTGCTATCTCATCAGCACCCCATTCACCCCATGCCCCCCCTGCCTTTAATAGCTCAGGGAGTATTAATCCTATGGGTGCAAGCAGTATCAATATCCCAATCCCAATCCAGAGCTTCCTGAATTTTAAATCTTGAATCTTGAATTTTGAATTCGTCATAACTACCCCCTTATCAACTCTGGCTGTGACTTCTGAATATACAGAAGCACAAGCACAGTAACCAATGCCTCAACAATTCCAAAAAGAAATATATGCTCCAGCATTATTGCAGGTATAGTGATGCTCAGAGGGAATGGGCTGTAAAGTGGTCTTCCATCCGCACCTACATGTAACACGGTCTGTATGCCGAGCTGAAAGGCAGTGAGTAAGGCAGCAAGGTTGATACCTATATATGCACCTATCCCAGCTCCTATTACCCTCTTTCTGGATTTTACATCAGATTTCCCTGCAATCAGCCTGTATATCCCATAACCCACAAGCGCCCCTGCGACACCTATATTAAAACAATTTGCACCTATAGCTGTAATCCCACCGTCTCCAAAGATAATGGCCTGAATAATGAGGGCAATGGATACAGCCATTATTGCAGCCCCCGGCCCTGTAAATATCGCAATGAGAGTAGCGCCAGTTGCATGGCCTGTCGTCCCACCAGGTATCGGCACATTAAACATCATGATAACAAAACTAAAGGCTGAGCCAAGGGCAAGGAGTGGTACTTGAGATGCCTTCATCGTCTCCTTTATCTTTTTAGAGGCATAAAACCATATGGGTGCAATGGCTACCCACAAACTCCCATATGTTATTGGCCCTAAATATCCATCAGGTATATGCATTTAAAACCTCCATGTTATGCCTGCAAGAAGTGAGTAGTCAGTCTCGGGCTTGTTTAGTCCGCCCTTGATACCGAAGTCAATATCAAAGTTCTCCGAGATGGAGTATATCAAACCGCCAAGGATAAATGCAGGATGAGTGTTTGATGCCTTATCAAGGTTTCGTTCGGCGCCAATGTCTGCGACCAGTTTAATGTCTTTTATGACCTCCACCGTAGAGGCAAGCGATACATGCCAGATGTCCTTTCTCTCATCAACCTTGTTTTCATTCCTGATATACCCAAGATTTAGATGAAACGCCCATGGTTCAATCTCTTTCGTGGTAATGAGGAACACGCTGTATGTTGCCCTGCCAGCACCTAATCCCTTTTCTTCTTCACCTGTCGGAAGGGTTAAGCGGGGTTTTAGGGCAAAGCTTAGACCTTCTTTCTCGTAAAATCTCCATTTGACCTCAAAAGACATATCTGATATTCCATCCTCATCAGAGGTAACATGGCTTTCTTCCTTAGTTTTTGTCCATTGATAAGGCAAACCAAGAACCATATCCATATTGTCTGAAATTCCATAAGACAATATAGTTGCTATCTCACCACCTGTGTTTTTTACTGTCACATAATCTCCAACATCCTCATTAAACTCCCTCTCCTTGTCATAAGTGAATTCACTGTTAATCTCTAACTGGAACTTTCCCTTGCCTTGCGTGCCTGTGTCATCAGTGATTAGGGGATGAGCGGCATGTGAGACAGTGAATAGTGAAGAGTGAATAGGAAACAGCAGAAAAAACAAAAGCACCTTAACCTTTAAACATGGAATCTTAAGCTTCATATATGTTCTCCTTTCTATTGTTATTTAGTGTTACTAATATTATATTTGTGTTACCAATTAATAAAAAAAATCATTTCAGATGCTTGCCTGTTGTTGTTACTGAGAGTTTTCCGTGTTTCACCCCCTTTGTGCCTATTAATCTGTCAGCAATAGCCTTGATATCCTTTGCCTTACCTTTAACCACTATGACCTCAAGACAGTTGTGTGCGTCTAGATGTATGTGCATGGAGGAGATTATAGAGGCATAGAAGTGATGCTGAAGGTCTGTGAGTTTATCCATAAGTTCTCTTGTATTGTGAGAGTAAACAATGGTAATAGTCCCCACGACCTCCCTCTCGCCTTCTTTCCATTCCTCCCCTACAAGGCTGTCTCTTATAAGGTCCCTGATAGCCTCACTCCGGTTGGCACAGCCTTTTTTTGATATAAGGCTATCAAAGCTCCTGAGAAGAGAATGCTCTAAGGATACCCCGAATCGTTTAATACCCATCGTGTTACCTTTATTGAATAAAGTAACACAATAATAGCATTTTGTCAAGTTCTTCTACTTTTTCTCCATCCCAGTGCAATAAGCCAGATAAATACCAGAAACCCAAAAAGAAAGAGATACGGAATTGGTGCGGATGATGCCCCAGATGCATTTATATCCTGCATTTCGTAGCCCTCTACTTTTTTACCTTTTTCGTCTGGTGCAGATGTTTTTGTTAGTGATTTGTCTTTTTGACTCTTGACTCCTGACTCTGGACTCCTGACTCTGGAATTTTGATTCCTGGCTACTGACTCCCGACTCTGGACTATTTTTAATGCCTTCATAAATCCATTCACCTGAGCCTTTAATCCCGGCACAGACATGAGAACATTGGAAGTAAATTCTGTAAGCAATGGATTATTGCAGGTGTGGTCACAGCATGCAAGACCAGCCTCTTTTACGCTCTCTGCATATTCCTTTGCAAGCGTCTCTATTACTTTTTTATCAGGCTTCCAGTAATCCTTTCTCACTGTTTCAAGCATCCTTGCCACAATTGATTGATAAGCCCACATATTCTTTGACTGCCTGAACATCTCTTTTATATTTAATCCGTTTCTGTCTAAAACATATGTCTCATACATTTCATTCCACTTCGCTCCATCAACCGCCTCTGGAACAGTCACCTGCCAACCCCAGAGGTGTTCCAGAACCTTATCTATAAATCTTGCGCCTGCATAGCCCTCCTTCATCATGGCCTTTATCCACTCAGGATTAAGATACCTTGTCCTCATCTCCCTGCCCATGAATTTCTCAAGTGTCTCCTGCTTCGGTTCTTTTGGATTTGACATATTTGTTACATATACCTCAGGTGTCTTTCCATCAATTGCACGGATTGCCATTGCAGTGCCGCCAAGATACTGGAAGAAGTCATCATTATCAAGGGTTGCATAAACATTCCCCGAACGGCTGTGAACGGCAATCTTTGTTCCTGAAAGGGCATTCGTGAAAAGTGCCAGACTTATATCTTCCTGCTGCTCTGGTGCTCTACTGCTCTGCTGCTCTATCTTGTCTCCCCAGAACCCCTGCCCGTAGAGATGGCTCATCCTCATAAAATAGACATCCGCAACCTGTTTTTCGTTATCCCATGTGTTGGACATAGGGATTACCTTATCAAGATTAGTCCCATAAGCACCAGATGGCACGGTGAAAAGCCTAACAGATGCAAGCCGTTCTGCCTTATCCTCAGAAACACCTTTTCCCATGAGCAACTTCTTTGTCTTCAGCACATTTGCACGGATTATGTTGTCTTCTTCGTCCTGCTCCTTCGCCAGGGTTACTGCCTTATCAAGCAATGCCATAAGGTTGGAAAACAAATCCCTGTAAAGTCCTGATGGGACTATAGTTACATCTATTCTTGGTCTGCCGAGTTCTTCTCTTCGTATTGCCTCAACGCCTATAACCCTCCCCCTTTCATCCCATTTCGGCTTTATTCCCATGAGAAACATAATCTGTGATTCCATCACGCCTTCATGCCTTATGGTCTCAACCCCCCAGAGGTTGAAAGTAAGCTTGTCAGGATACTGTCCATGCCTCTTTTTGTAGCCTTCAATGAGCTCCTTTGCCAGCTTTACGCCCATTTCATATGTGGATTTTGATGGTATTCTCGTGGGGTCAAAGGAATAGAAGTTTTTGCCTGTTGGAAGTGAATCTGGATTTCTGATGGGGTCATTTCCCTGCCCAGCAGGGATATATCTTCCTGAAAGGGCAGCGATAAAGGAGTCAAGTTCCCTCTTGCCTGATTGGATTATCCTCTCTTCAATATCCGCTATTCTCTTTTTCTTTTCATCGTCAGAAAGTTCCTTTTCGATGGACAGAATAGCCTCTGCTGTTGTCTTCCTGTGTTTTTCTTCAGGAGATTTGCCAAAGGTATGGAGTCCAAGGGGCGTCTGTTTTTCCATTATGTCTCTGATGTAATGCTCAATCTCTTCAATATCTTCTGCCTTTAGCCTTTCTCCTTCTGCCTTTAGGTCTAAATCCGTGAACAGTCCTATCTTCTTTGCAAGGTTGTATATCTCATCCATCTTTGATTCTGCCAATGACTGGCTCTTCTCCTTTGCCACATTGTAATCATTAATAAGCGCAGAAAGTTCTCTTAGTTCCTTATTCAGCCCTGCCTTATCAAAAGGCGGTGTCATGTGGTCAATAATGACAGCCATGCCGCGCCTCTTTGCCTGAAGTCCTTCTCCAACATCATCAACAATATATGGATAAATATTCGGCAAGTCTTGTATCAATGCCTCCGAAGGGTCTTCGTCTGTAAAGCCAACCTCTTTACCTGAGAGCCACTCATGTGTTCCATGTGTTCCGATATGGGCTATTGCATCTGCCTGAAATCCGTTTTTAAGCCATAGATAAAAGGCTACATACTGATGGTGCGGTGCAAGGGTGACATCATGATATAGTTTTTTCGAATCCTGTTCCCAGCCCCTTGAAGGCTGAGGAGTGAAGATAATATTTCCGTATTTCACAGCAGGGATGACTATATATTTTGTTCCGCTTGCACCCTGCCATGTCATGATGTTGCTTTCTTCCGGCTCGCCCCAGTCTTTGATAACTGCCTTTTTTAGACCTTCAGGCAGTTCCTCAAACCATCTCTTGTATGTCTCAATGGGAATCAGTATTGGCTTGCCACTCTTTGCAAGCCTGTCAATCTCACCCCCTGCCCAGTTGCCTATATTCCTCGCATAATTGTGAATGTCACTAAAAAGTTGCTCTTTGCTGACTTCTTGACTGCCGACTGCTGACTGCCGACTGTCTATGTCATATCCTTCTGCCTTTAATCTGCTCAGTATCTCCCACAAACTTTCAGGAAGCACATTAAGATAAGAAGCGCCTATATTTTGTTTGCCAGGCGGATAATTGTAATAGATGATTGCAATCTTTTTGTCCTTATTTGGTTTGTCCTGAAGATTTATCCATGCCTTGATCCGTTCTGTAAGCCTCTCTATCCTTTCAGGTATCGGCCTTTCTTCTATGTATTCAATTCCTGTCTCTTTATCTATAACTTTCTCCTTTGAGGCAATGACAGTTGGCTGGATAATCCCTGCCATCTCAGGGCCCGCGATCTGCCATGCCCTCTCAAATATATCAAGACCGACAGGAGATTTCTCCCACTCCTCTTTTGATTGGGTATAAAGGGTAATGGCATTGATAACCGAGACATTGAGCCTCTCAATCAATGGGTTCAGTATCTTCGGGTTTATGCCAATCTTCATGGAAAGTCCAATTATGAGCCGAACTCTACTTCTGCCATTTTCGTCAAAGAAGTATTTCTCTATTACCTTTTCAGCAGGATAGCCATAGACAGAGAGGATATTAAAGCCCTCCTTTTCAAGGCTCTCAATCACTGCGTCTACATGATTGAGGCTGTTGGAGTCAAAGGAGCTCTTGTGAAAGGTAAGCCCTATCCACTTATCGTGATGCGTAATGAGTGATGAGTTATGAGTATAGGATTTGATGAACTCATCATAGCTTTCAACAATCCTTTTTTCCTTTCTTAGATAAATGCCGAAATCAGGAATAGGGACGGGTTTTTTATAGGAGACATCAAGACCAAAGTCCCTGTTCATGACAAAGAGGAGCATATTCTTAATATTCTCAAAGCCGTTTTCCCTGTAGTAAGACTTCACAGCTTCATCATCTATGATTCCCATATCCCTGTGCTCTTTGTTGTAAATTCCGCCGACACCATAGACTTTTCCGCCGTTTTTTATCACCGATTCAATGTGCGGTTTTGCCAGTTCAACTGCCTGCCTGTCCATGATGAGGAGGATAAAAACGACCATTGAGGAGGCTATAGCCCCAGCCTGTTCCATTTTCTCCCTCATACTCCTGCTTGTATAGACGTGAAAATCCACCTTTCCCCTTATATCAGGGTATTCCTTCTCTATTGCCTTAACAGCATCAATAGCCGTCCTTGAATGGGTATCACCAAGCAAAAGGCTTATCTTCAAAGGCTCGGCATGGGCAGAAGCGGTGAAAACAGAGAAAAATAAAATTATAAAAATTAAACATATTACTAACTCCAAACTCCGAACTCTAAACTCTGACCTACTCAGGCACATAAATCACCCTCCCATCCTTTAATTGATAAGCTGTTCCAAGTCTTGTGCCTTCGCCGCTTAATCTCTTATCTGTCACTTTTTTAGCCTTTATCTCTCTACCTTTCTTTGTGATTATTTCTATTTTTCCGTCTGCAGTCTTTTTTGTGATGGTCACCTCTGATTTCGGGTCAAGCAAATCGAGCATGTTATAAGCCATGAAAAGGGTAATCATCATGCTAACGATAAAGACAACGCTCGCGTCAAACAGATTTGCCACCCCTGAGATTGGGTCTTCAAGTGGCTCGTCGTATTTTTCAAACCTTCGCCGTCTCTTTAGAAACCTCATCTTCTTCCTCCAATTTTGCATTTTCCATTTTATATTTTGCATTTCGGAGCGTAAGCTCCATAAGATACTCCATCTCCCTCATATCAGCCCTAATCCATTTTTCTTTCACCAATGACATGAGATATGCAGACACACCGCAGGCAAGTCCAACAACAGTTGTGGTAAATGCTGTAACCATACTGCCTGCCATCTTCGGCATATCACCCTGTGCAAGGGCAGAAAGGGCAATACCCATGGGAATTAATGTCCCCATCAGACCAAGGGCAGGACCGGCACGGATAGCAAATCTAATTTTATCGAGAGATTTAATGAGCTCAAGCTCTGCGCTCTGAAGGAGCCTCTCTAATCTTATGTCAAGTGTGTCATCATGCTGATTACTGTCATTCTGAGCGAAGCGAAGAATCTCGTTTTGAGATTGCTTCGGGACTTCGTCCCTCGCAATGACGGCAGGGGGACAAATTTCGGATTCAAGGATTCCTTTATATCTGTTCAATACAGGTGTATTACCATGCCTTCTTTCAATATATTCACGCAAAAAACCACCAAAAGAGATAACAATCCAGAATGTAAGCAGAACAAGCCCTGCCACAACTGGATAGAAAAGTGCAGAAGATATTACATATAGAAAAGTCTCAAGCCCTGCAAGAATATTCATTTTTTAACCTCCTGTCTTTTATTTATGAAAAAGCCAATAAACATGGCTATAAAAAGCAGAATAAAAACACCAATGCTGTCATTTAAAGCAATTCCATTGCCTTCTGATAGAAAGGATTTATACATACCCCTTGCCTCCTCTATCTTCGCAGGAAGGAACAAAGATGCAAGGAAATAAAGACCAATGCCAATCATGCTTAAACCAAGACCAATCTTTTGAGTTAAGAGTGAAGAGTTATGAGTGATGAGTTTTAAAGAAAAATAGAAGACCAGAGATAAAGTCACAAAAACAATTCCAAGTCCAAGTCCAATTAATGGTGAAGGAAGCTTGATAACACTTAATGCAGCCCATGTAGAAAATGCTATGGCAGTAAGGCAGACAGGACACGGAATTAATAAAAATAATGAAGAAGTTGAGAAGTTAAGAGGCTGAGAGGTTGAGAGCCTCTTATCTTCCCAATTTCTTATCTTCTTAACCTCTATCTTTTCTCCTGACTTTTGACTTCTCAAAGTGTATATTCCCCACGCAATCATCCCCATTGCCATCAACGCATGGAGATATGGTCCTTTTTTTAAAACAGGTTCAAGTATTATGACTAACTGTTTTGAAAGTACAGCTATAACGACAAATAGTGCGAGATATAGAGAAAGGGTAAGAAATACCCCTCTCCATCTCACCCTGCCAAAACCAAGTCCAAAGCCAACTTTAACAGCAAATATGCCGAGGCTGAAAAGCATACCGCCAATCCATAAAATGATGTTTAAATCCATATTTATTACCTCACTGTTCAAGTTTAAACCTTATGGGCAGTATTGCCTTGCATTCCACTGGATGTCCATTCAATTTCGCGGGCCTAAAAGCAGATGCCTTAACAGCCTCAATTGCTGCCTCATCAAAACCATGCCCTGCCTTTTCAATAGCCTCTACTTTTAAAAGCCTTCCATGCTCATCAATGAAAAGCCTTAAAACCACCTTGCCTTCCCTACCAAGCCTTCTTGCCAGACGGGGATATTCAGGCATTACCATCTTCAAAAAAGACGGACCATTGATTGAGCCGAAATTACTTTCAACGATGCCACTACCCACTACTGTTTTCCCTCCACCATTATCACTTTGAGAAGTAGATAAAAGAGAGGTTTCATCATCAGAATTAATAGATATGGTTGGTGTCATATCTTTTACTCTGCCGTCTGAATTGCTTGAGCTGGATACAAAACCAGGCTCTGTTTGTTCATCAGCAGGCAAGGGTGTTATTACAGGTGGAACAGAGTCTATTTCAGCCTTTGGTTTATATGTCCTTTCTTTTAAGGGCTGATGAGATACGGGCTTTTGAGTGCCAGCTCTTGATTGTTGAGTAATTTCCGAATCTTGAAATACCAATTCCACCATAAATGTCTTTTCCCTGTCATAACTCACTATACTAAAGCCAAAGAGTATAGCCGTATGCATAAGTGCCGAAATTATCAACGGCAACGCCTTTGGCTTTAACTCTAAAACTTTAATGTTACCTCTCCAAACCATGACCTTCCCGGTGCATTGTAGTAACTGAAGTATTCTCTGTCAAAGATGTTATCCACAGAGAAAGAAACAGCAGCAAATTTTGTGATTTTGTAAGAGACCTTTGCATCTGTAACAAAATAAGGGTCATATGAGGTATAGACATTGTTTACTATGTCTTTATTTTCGTCATTGCTGTATCTCTTGCTTACATATCTGCCAATCAGGGATGCAGAAAATGCACCCTTTTCAAAATCTCCTCCGATGTTGAACATCCTCTCAGGCATCTGAGTTAACTTTTTGCCAACCGTCTCAGGCTTTGCAGCGTTCTCCTTTATCTTTGCAGTGTTGTAAGTGAAGTTGCCGAAAAGCCTCAGGCCCATATCAAACTTCTGCTCAGCCTCAAGCTCCAAGCCTTTGCCCTCAGCCTTGCCTGCATTGATAAGTTCTTGAAGTGTAGCGGTGACAGTCTTCCTATAAATTAGGTCTTCCATATAGTTCTCAAAGTATGTAATCCCGACCTTTGCGCCTTTCCATAGCTTCTGCTCCACACCAATATCCCACGATGTTGTTGTCTCTGGCTTTAAATCCGGATTGCTTGCATAAGTTACACCTCTGGACGATGTCCATGTCCTGTAAAGGTCATAAACCGTTGGCGGCCTGAATGCCCTTCCAATGGATGTCCTCAAGGTTGTTTTCTCAAATGGCCTATAAACAATCGCTGCCTTCGGGCTGAAGGCTGACGCATCCTTTGGGTCATAACTTTTCGGGTATCCAGCAGTGCCTACCTGATTAACATAGCCGTCATATGTCTCCCACCAGTCCTGCCTGAAACCAATATATGCTGTGAGATTATCAAGAATTATTATCTCATCCTGAATAAATAAGGCGTATGTCCTGTCCTTGCCCTTTGATTGATAGGCAAGTGTAGTTGTTGACTTTTCATCATTCCAGTTTGTGAGGTTATGTTCCTTTGTGTCTGCCTTGCCATGCCTGAAAGAGCCTCCAAAAGTAAAAATGTGCCTTTCAAAAAGGGGCATTGTAAGCTGAAGATCAGCGGTATAATTTTCAGATGGTGTATTTGCAACCTTACCAGGCCCACCAGCACGGTTAGCATTTGTTGAATCAGGTGTTACATACCATGACTTTTCCTGATCAACGAGACCGAGGGACAGCTTCGCCTTTACAGAGGATATTTCTGTCTCAAAGCCTATGTTGTAAATGTTTTGTTCCCTGCCTCCTGAGCCGGATAAGAAAGACGCCTCTCTGACAGTGCCGTATGACCAGACCTCATTTCCTGCTGCATTTCTGAGATATGTATGGGATTCATCATAGTTATACTCATAACGGCTTCTTATGATTGAGAGATTAATCTTCGAAGTCTTAGAGAAATCATACCCTGCCTTTAAAGTCATATTGTCATCCCACCACCTGTTGTCGCCTCTATCACCAATTAAGTAACGGGTATTCCCTTGATTGTCTGTGGTGCGAGACCAGCCTGTGATGCCTGCAGTAGGTTGGGACGATTGAACATTAAAATCTGATGGATAACCATTCGTTGCCTTATATCCATAGCTCAAAAACAGACTTAATTTATCTTTAATCCTGTCCCCATAGGAAAGATAAAACTTTCTTAAATCATCCATGGCCTCTCCCCTGTCCCAGCTTGAGCCATAGCCGCTTTTTATCGTAATCTCTCTCTTTTCAGGCATCTTTGTGAAAATATTGATTACGCCGCCCATGGCATAACCACCGTACAGGCTCGAAAACGGACCTTTGACCACTTCAATCCTTTCCACATCCTCCGGCGCAAGACTACCCCACTGCACGGAACCGGTATAGGCGTTGTTTAAAGTGATTCCATCCATCAGGATCAAGGTGCGGTTCTGCCCTGAAAAGCCCCTCAAAGCAACATCTGCCAGTGTATCCATAAGCCCCTTTCCCCGTCTGTTAAAAACACCTGAAACAGTATTCATCGCCTTATCTACGGTTTTGATATTTTTCTTTTCCATATCATCCTTTGTAACCACAGAAATGCTTCCCGGTGCAACCCCTATCTCTTTTTCCGTCCTCGTAGCAGTAACCACAATCTCCTCCAGTGTAGCGGTATTTCCTTCCGCTAAAACAAGGGTGGGAATTAACAGAAAGGTAAACAATAAAACGCAGGTAGTGAATAGTTTTAATAGATTTTGATACTTCATCTTTTCCTCCCTCGAGAAAATTTTTGGTTTGTGAATTTTCTGGATAAGTCTTCCGGCTTAGGGCAGTGTGCTGAAAAATCGTAGATTTTTCAGCGGATTCCTACTTGCTGACCTTCCCGAAGAAGTTGTCTCCCTTCAGTGGTTCTCCACAAAAAGGTGGCTCAACTTTCGTTCCCATTACGGCTGCGGGGCAGCGGAGGATTTTCACCTCTCTTCCCTGACATCCAGGAATGTTGTCAGTTTTCAAAAAATTATTTCAGGTATTTATCTTTTTCATCAATAAGGAGATTTGCTTCTATCCTGTGCATTATTAATTGGTGTTACCTTTTTAGAAAAGATAACACTATAATATACGGCTTGATAGTTTTTGTCAATATTAAAAAAACGCTATCGTCAAATCTTTTAACTTTTATACGATCCACCCATATCTTGACCTTAATCTAAATTTGACATAAACTAATTGCGTAGTCAGAAATGATAAACTCTATATGAATGGTAGCACTTCCCTAAAGTGCTCCATAAAAAGGAGACGGTTATGTTTAAAGGTTCAATTGTAGCAATAGTTACACCGTTTAAAGACAATAAGATTGATGAAAAGTCGCTCTGCGACCTCATTGAGTGGCATATCTCCGAGGGAACTAACGGGATAGTGCCATGTGGCACCACAGGGGAATCATCCACACTGGATTATGATGAACATTACAGGGTTATAGAGATAACAGTTAAGACTGTTAATGGAAGGATTCCTGTTATTGCAGGGACAGGGGCAAATTCAACAGATGAAACCATAATGATTACCAAGAGGGCAAAAGAAATGGGTGCAGACGGAGCCCTCTTAGTTACGCCTTATTATAATAAGCCCACACAGGAAGGCTTATATCAACACTATAAAAAAGTAGCAGAGACAGTTGACATCCCAATTATTTTATATAATGTCCCAAGCCGCACAGGTGTAAACCTCCTTCCTTTTACAGTCGCAAGGCTTGCCGAGATAAAGAACATCATCGGAATTAAAGAGGCAACAGGCGATATGAAACAGGTAAGTGAAATAATCCGTTTATGTGGAGATGCATTTACTGTTTTATCAGGCGATGATTTTACAACCCTGACCTTACTTGCACTTGGAGGAAAGGGTGTAATATCTGTTTCAGCAAATGTCTCTCCAAAAGATGTCTCCCGGATGTGCAGGGCATGGGAGGACGGAAATGTAGAGGAGGCAAGGAGGATTCATTTTAAACTTGAACCCTTAAACCACGCAATGTTTATAGAGACAAATCCTATACCTGTAAAGACCGCCTTAAGTATGATGGGGAAGATTGAGGAGGAATTCAGGCTGCCGTTATGTCCAATGAGCAAAGCAAATAGGGAAAAATTAAGGGAAACCCTTATAAATTATGGATTGCTTTAAGGGCTGGCAGAAAAAAGGGGAAATATAGCTTGAAAATGAAATCCCTTTTCTGGTATCCTTTAGTAGGAAGAGTCTACCTGCCTTGTGCGTGATAGAGGAAAAAACTTGAACCGACAATCAGTCAAGTTAGGGAGCCAGCGTAAGGCAAGTGTGAGCGCCCCAATTCGTAGGGGGAGGCCTAATCTTGCCTTCAAGGCACCCACCTTTAATCAGGGTTCAAGATTTTCTACCTACACGGCAAGGTGGGTATTGGAGGAAAGACTTAGCCTTCTGGCCTTGACAGATAAGATTTTTGGGGAAGGATGCAAATGTTAGCAGGGTTTCATAGCCCTATAAACAATATATTTCCTGAATTCAGAAGGGACCTTAACAGGGACTCTCCCATAAAGAAAAATCTGCAAAAGCTTATTTTACTCCCCTTTTAATTCTCCTGTCATAGGCCAGCCTGAGGAGGCAGGTAAGAGAATACCAATTTTTTAATCCATCAGAAGAGGCTTAAGAAGAGGAGGATTATTTCCATGATCTGGTATCTGTATATCTTAATAGCACTAACAGTCGGACTGCTTCTTGGGCTTGCTATATCTAAAAAAGGCATCACTAAAAGACTCAAAGGGGAGGCTCAAAGACTCCTTGAGGAAGCCCAACGGGAGGCAGGGAGAATAAGAAAAGAGGCAGAGCTTGAAGTTAAAGACAGAATATTTCACGCAACGGCTGAGGCTGAGAAGGAATTAAAAGAGCGTCGCTTAGAGCTTAACCAGCTTGACAGGAGGCTCTACCACAAAGAAGTAACACTTGACAGAAGGCTTGAACACCTTGAAAGAAAAGAAAGTGAGCTTAACCGAAGGGAAAAGGACCTCCTTAATAAGGAAAAGGCCCTCAATGAAAAGGTGCAAAACTATGACAAGCTGATTAAAGAGCTGACCGCATTGCTTGAGCGGCTTTCAGGGCTTAGTGCCGAGGAGGCTAAAAAAGAGCTTCTTGCAAGGGTTGAGGAGGAGTCTAAATTTGAAGCACTCAAGATAGCAAAGAGGATTGAAGATGAGGCAATAGAGACAGCCGACAGAAAGGCAAAGGAGATATTAAGCCTTGCAGTACAGCGTTATGCAGGTGACTATGTTGGAGATATTACCGTATCTACAGTCACCCTCCCAAACGATGAGATGAAGGGCAGGATAATCGGCAGAGAAGGAAGAAATATCAGGGCACTTGAGGCTGCTACAGGTATTGAACTTCTAATAGATGATACTCCTGAGACTGTCCTGCTTTCAAGCTTTGACCCTATCCGCAGGGAAATAGCAAGAATCTCCCTTGAGCGTCTCATAGCGGATGGCAGGATTCATCCAGCAAGGATTGAGGAGGTCGTGGAAAAGGTTAAAAAAGAGATTGAGGCGACAATCAAGGAAGAGGGCGAGCGGGCAGTCTTTGAGCTGGGGCTTCACGGTATTCACCCAGAGCTTATAAAACTCATTGGAAGGCTCCGTTACAGGACATCTTATGCACAGAATGTCCTTCAACACTCAAAAGAAGTGGCATACTTAGCAGGTATAATGGCTGCAGAGCTTGGCGTTGATGTAAAGCTTGCAAAGAGGGCAGGCATCCTACACGATATAGGCAAGGCGGTTGACCATGAGGTTGAAGGCTCACATCAGGCAATAGGTGCAAGCCTTGTAAAAAAATACGGAGAGGGTATCAAGGTGGTCAATGCCATTGAGGTTCATCATGAAGATGGAGACCCTCTAACTGTAGAGGCGTCTCTAATAGCTGCAGCCGATACCCTTTCAGCTGCAAGACCAGGTGTGAGAAAAGAGACCATTGAGAGTTATCTCAAGCGCCTTGAAAAATTGGAGGAGATTGCAACCTCCTTTAACGGCGTAGAGAGATGCTATGCCATTCAGGCTGGAAGGGAGATAAGGATTATTGTAAAGCCTGAAGAGGTCAGCGATGAGCTATGTGCTGAGATATCAAGAAATCTGGCAAGAAAGATTGAGGCGGAGCTCGCCTATCCAGGACAGATAAAGGTCACAGTAATAAGAGAGTCCAGATATGTGGAATATGCAAAATGAAAGTCCTATTCATCGGTGACATTGTAGGTAAGGCAGGAAGGAAGGCACTAAGCGCAGGAATCTCTAAGATAGCAGGAAAGGAAGGGATAGACTTCGTAATAGCCAATGTAGAGAATGCCGCCGGAGGCTTTGGTATAACAGAAGATGTGGGAAAGGAGATCTTTTCTTCAGGCGTTGATGTGCTTACATCCGGCAATCATATATGGGACAAGAAAGAGGCAGTCACATATATTACCAAAGAAGACAGACTATTAAGACCGGCAAATTATCCTGAGGGCGCCCCCGGGCATGGAAGTCTTATTATGAATGCGAGAAATACAGTTAAGATTGCCGTGCTTAACATCTCTGGAAGGGTATTTATGGGTCATATGGATTGCCCCTTTCAGGTTGCAAAGAGAGAGATAGCAAGGCTAAAGACAGAGACCAATATAATTATTGTTGATTTCCACGGAGAGGCTACTTCTGAGAAATCGGCATTTAGCTACTTCTTTGATGGAGAAGTCTCTGCTATAATAGGCACGCACACACATGTTCAAACCGCAGATGAGAAGATATTACCCAAGGGCACTGCCTTTATAAGTGATGTTGGAATGACAGGACCTGTGGATTCAATTATTGGAATAAAAAAAGAACAAATAATATGGAGGTTTCTTACGCAGATACCCCAGCGTTTTGAGACAGCAAAGGGACCTGCCCTTTTTTCTGCTGTTCTGATTGATATAGATTCCGTGACAGGACACGCCACTGAGATTCAGCGGCTACAACTTAACTTTCCTTAAATTTTAATTTATTTTACTGCAGCCTTCAGTGCCTTGCCGGCTGTGAACTTCGGAGTCTTCACAGCAGGAATCCTGATCTCTTCGCCTGTCCTTGGATTACGACCCTTTCTCGCCTTTCTTCTAACAGTGGAAAAAGTGCCAAAACCAACAAGTGTTACCTTCTCACCCTTTTTCAGGGCCTTCTTGATTCCGTTTAGCACAGAATCAACGGCTTTCCCAGCAGCGGCCTTTGAAATCTTTGCGCCTTCTGCTACTGCATCAATAAGCTGAGCCTTTGTCATGGGGATTCTCCTTTCTTTTTAGGATTTACAGGTTATTAAGAAAACTGTAATCGTAAAAAAGATACAGCATAGATTGGCATTTGTCAATAGTTTTTTAATCTTAAAACATAAAAAAATTTTAAGCAAGATTCATACTAATAACTAAACTGGTCATTGGGTATTTATATCAAACACATAAGGTAAGAGCTCATTTAAAGAATATTTTTTGATACCGCTTGCACTTACTATGTATAAATCAATATCTTTAGCAAATTCCCACAGCATCTGCCTGCATGAGCCACAGGGATAACAATATCCTTTATCACTGGAGACGATAGCCATAGCCTTAAAGGACCGTTCACCCTCTGATAATGCCTTAAGTAACGCTACCTTTTCAGCACATGCACTCAGCATAAGTGAATGTCCTTCAATGTTACAACCGGCATAAATCTTACCTTTCTCTGTCAGGATAGAGGCACCGACCTTAAATCCCGAGTAAGGAGCAATTGTGTTTCTCATCGCCTTCTCTGCGGATTTGATGAGCTTATTTATAAGTCTTTCCATCCCAGTTCCCCTTGAACTATTTACTCATTGGTTATTTTCCTTTAAGCAGTTCTATATATTCCAGTGCCTCTTTGCGCCTTTTGATGTCATCACTTTTCTCAAACACTACCTTAAAGTGCTCAATTGCCTTTTTCTTATCGCCTACTCTCAAGTAGGCACTACCAAGTTCCCAGTGGCCCTCTATATACTCAAGGTCAACCGCAACTGCCTTTTTGAACTCCTCTATCGCCTGATTATCATTACCGAGCTTTACATGTATAAGCCCTGAGACATAGAGTGCCCGTGGAAAATCAGGGTATCTCACAAGGGCATTTTTAATGGCACTCATTGCATTCACATAATCGCCCTTTTTATAAAAGGCATATCCCATATTTGTATATGCCCTTTCTGGAGTGGGATAAAGGGGATTTTTTAATGCCATCCGGAAATACTCTATTGCCTCATCCCAACGCTCCATCCTCACATATGTTACACCCATGTTGTTCATAGCCTCTGAGTAATTCGGCTCTATTGCTATTGCCTGTCTGTAATAGGAGAGTGCCTCATCATATTTTTCAAATTCCGTGCTGATAAGACCGAGGGCATTGAGGGAGTCTTTATCCTTGGGATTTAATTTAATTGCCTTCTGAAACTCTATAAAGGCATCAGCAAGCCTTCCCCCTATTAAGTGAGAAATACCTAACTTATAATAAACCTCTGCCCTTTTTATATCCTCAATATCCGGGGTAGTTGCACACGATACGAGTAATACAGTGAATAGTGAACAGTGAATAGTGAACAGAATTATACGGACTATTTTACTCAAAGATTAAGCCTCCTGATAATTCTCTTAACCATATCAGAAACCTTAAAAGAATTCAAGGATTTCAAGCTCGGAACGAACCTCCGACTACTTTAGCCTTAAGGCGCCTCAACAATGCCTCCCAATTACAGGTATTCAGGATGTCTTTTTTCTCAAGCCACCCTCTCCTTGCAATGCCTATACCATAAACCATATAGTCAAATTGTGAGCTTATATGTGTATCTGTGTTTACAACAATCAGGACACCCATCTCCTTTGCCCTCTTCACATGTATATCGGTTAAGTCAAGCCTTAAGGGATATGCATTTATCTCTATGGCAGTGCCTGTCTGCAGGGCAGTTTTCAGGAACTCATCCATATCAATTTCATAGGCATCCCTTTCCCCAATCAGCCTTCCTGTAGGATGGGCAATTATTGATATATAAGGATTCTTCATGGCAGATATGAGTCTCCCTGTTAAGTGCCTCCTCTCCTGCCTGAAACCTGAGTGTATTGAGGCAATGACTATATCCAATTCCCTGAGAACCTCATCAGGATAATCCAACGACCCATTACTTCTTACATCCACCTCAATCCCTGAAAGGAGTCTAAAGCCCCTTAATCTCTTATTTATTGCCTTTATCTCTTTTGCCTGCTCAAGAACTTGCTCTATGGTCATTCCCCTTGCAACACCCAATCCCTTTGAGTGGTCAGTAATGGCAATATATTCATATCTCCTCTTTTTTGCTTCATCAATAAGTTCTTCAAGATCATGGCTCCCATCACTCCATCTTGTATGCACATGGATGTCCCCACGGATATCTCTGAGTTCTACAAGCTCGGGCAGTCTCCCATTGAGGGCTGTCTCAATCTCCCCCATATCTTCCCTCAGCTCAGGCTGTATGAATGGAAGCCCGAGGGCCTTATAGACATCGGCTTCATTTCTGCCCCCAATCTTCCTCCCTGTATTCAGCTTAAATACTCCATATTCATTTATCTTGAGCCCCTTCTTCATAGCCATCTCTCTTATCCTTATGTTATGTGCCTTGCTTCCAGTAAAATAGGCTAAGGCAGCACCAAAGGAGTCCTCATCAACCACCCTTAAGTCAACCTGGATGCCTTCATGTGTAACAATGCTTGATTTTGTTGGACCATGCATGAGCACCTCTTTTGCCTGGGACAGATGAACAAAGGCATCCATCACCTTCTTTGGGTCCCTTGAGGTTGCAAGTATATCAATATCCTTTATGGTGTCCTTCCAGCGTCTGAGACTTCCTGCAACATTTAACTCTCCTACAGGGGCATCTCTTCTGAGTTTCCTCATTATCTCTTCTGCAATGGGAAGGACGCGTCCAATGGGTTGTCGCTCTGTGCGTCTCCGTATCATCTCAATCCCCTTGAGGATGTTTTCCTCTGTCTTTGCCTGAATCCCTGGAAGCCCCTTAAGCCTCCCCTCCTTTGCAAGTCTTTCAAGGTCATCAATGCCTCTTATTTTAAGTCTATCAAAAAGCAATTTTGCTGTCTTTGGACCAACACCTGGAACTCCGAGAAGCTGAAGAAGTCCTGTGGGGACCTCTTTTTTTAGCTCCTCGTAGAACCTGAGATGTCCTGTATTTATATACTCCATAATCTTGCCTGCAAGGTCCTCCCCGATGCCCGGAATCCCTGTAAGCTCCTCCACTGATGCCTCGGCAATGTCCTTTGTGAATCCATCTATATTCTGCGCAGCCCTTCTGTAAGCCCTGACCCTGAATGGATTCTCTCCCTTTATCTCAAGGATGTCTGCAATCTCATTGAAGATCCTTGCGATTTCCTGATTCTTCATGATTTAAGTATATACCAGATAAACCCCCTTAGAAGTTGAGCATTCTAAGGTGAAAAGTTAAGGGAATATCAAGGGTTTTCATTACTTGAAGAGGCCCAAAAAATCTACAGAATAACCTTATTAAGTGGATACTCCACAATCCCTGAGGCACCTGCTGATTTAAGCCTAGGGATAAGGTCACGAACAATCCTCTCATCAATCATAACCTCAAGGGCATACCAGCCCTCCTGAAAGAGTGGTGAGATTGTTGGAGAGTGCATAGCAGAAAGAAGACTTACTACCCGTTTAAGAGACTTAACAGGCACATTCATTTTAAGCCCAACCTTCTCCTCTGCAGATAGTGCCCCCTTGAGGAGCATGGCTATATTTTCCATCTTCTGCCTCTTCCACCTATCACGCCATGACTTTTTGTTTGCAATGAATCTGGGGGTTGACTCAAGGATAGTATCAATAATCCTCAGGTTATTTGCCTTAAGAGATGCGCCTGTCTCTGTAAGCTCTACAATTGCATCAGCAAGATAGGGTGGCTTTACCTCAGTTGCCCCCCAGGAGAAATCTACCTTAGCCTTTATCCCCTTAGACTTAAGATATCTTTTTGTAAAACTGACAAGCTCTGTTGCAATCCTTTTGCCTTCAAGGTCTTTGATTGTCTTTACATTAGAGCTATCCGGCACTGCAATAACCCATTTCACAGGTCTTAAGCCCTCTTTTGCATAGGTAAGCTCTGCAACCTCATAAACATCTGCCCCCTGCTCAAGTATCCAGTCCCTGCCTGTGACACCACAATCAAGGATGCCGTCCTCCACATATCTTGTCATCTCCTGAGCCCTTATGATCATTGCCTCTATCTCAGCGTCATTAACCTGTGGATAATAAGAGCGGGCATTTAGAGATATCTGATAGCCTGCCTTTTTGAACAATCTTAATGTCTGCTCCTGAAGGCTCCCCTTGGGAAGCCCAAATTTTAAGATCTTGCCCATATCTTATATACTTGATCATTAATAATACATGACAAAAATAGAATAAGTCAAAATACACCCCTGAACTCCTCCTCTGCCTCTTTCACAATTTCCTCAGGATTATCAATGTATTTGGGTGAAAAGTGGAAGGGAACCATCTTCACAACCTCTGCCTCCTTTGCAAGCCTGCCTGCCTCCTTAGCTGTAAGATGATACCGTTTCTTTGCCCTGTCTCTGTCTCTGTCCAGAAAGTATGCCTCAATGAAAAGGATATCCGAGCCTCTTACAATCTCTATAATCCTTCTCTTATTCTCCTCACTGCCAATAGCATCAACCACATAAGAGACCTTCTGCCCCTTTGTAATTGTCACAATCTCCATTAATTCCTTAAGCCTCCTACCCATTATCTCAAATTCGGGATGAATCTCCGATGAGGTCAGTCCTGAATCCTTAGCCCTTATAGCCTTTTTGAGCTTTCCAATCCATGGTCCAACCGGAAGGTTTAATTCATTAAGTTTAACCTTATTAATATTTATATGGTAGTCTTCCTCAAGGCTAAATGCCAAACACGGAATCTGATGGTCAAGGATAGCCACCCTGACCTTAAAAGATTCATCCCTCAGAAGGAGACCATCAAAGGGCAAAGATACTGTATCCTCACACTTAAAAGAATTCCTAGCCTTGAAGATTCCCTTTGTGAGGGCCCCTTCATTAACCTCTACCACTTCAATAATAAGGGGATAATCCCCTATGATATTCCATGTATAACCCCTGAGTTTGCCTTCTATACAGTTAAGAAATCCCTGTGGTCCATAAAGCCTGAGGGGTCCTTCCTTCATCAGGTAAAGCCTCAGGATACTGTCAAGGCCAATGAAATGGTCAACATGGGTGTGGGATATAAAGATATCGCTTATCTTTAAGGCATCCCTTGGAGAAAGGCTTGTGGTAAAACCTGAATCAAAAAGTATTGCCCTGCCTTCCCTGAGGAGCCTCACATAAAGTCCAGGGTCATCAAAGGGGCCATTTAGTAACCTTGCATGAAAAGAGGGCTTCATGCAGAAATTATAGCTTAAATAGTGATATAATGATAGAGTTAGGGAGGTGCTTCAATGCCCGAATTGAGAAAGGACCCCGTTACAGGCAGATGGGTCATAATATCAGTTGAGAGGGGTAAAAGACCTCTGGAGTATGGTATAAGGACATCCCCTAAGAAAGGGGGATTCTGCGCCTTCTGTGCCGGGCATGAACACACGACACCACCTGAGATTATAGCCTTCAGACCTGATGGAAGCAGACCAAATACCCCTAACTGGACACTCAGGGTTGTTCCAAATAAATTCCCCGCACTCCGCATAGAGGGGAACTTGAATAAAGTGGGCGAAGGCATTTATGATAAGATGACGGGTATTGGCGCCCATGAAGTAATAATAGAAAGCCCTGACCATAATGCCACCTTAAGTTCAATGCCTGTAAAAGCAGTTGAAGATGTGCTCTGGGCTTATTACCTAAGGGTTTCAGACCTCAAGAAAGATAAACGGCTAAAGTATGTGGTTGTCTTTAAAAATGAGGGCGAGGCAGCAGGTGCATCCCTTGAACACACACACTCCCAGCTCATAGCACTCCCCATTGTGCCACGACAGGTAGTGGAAGAACTTGAGAATGCAAAAAACTATTATGAGCTCAAAGAACGGTGTGTCTTCTGTGATATAATCCGCCAGGAATTAGAAGCCAGGGTAAGGATAGTTTCTGAGAATAGGGATTTTATATCCATTGCGCCCTTTGCCCCGAGGGCTCCATTTGAGACATGGCTCCTACCCAAGAGACATCACTCCAGTTTCTCTCCTCAGGGAGATTTCTCCATGTTAGCGGAAATGCTGCAGCGGACCATAAGGCAGATGAACAGGGTGCTTGAGGAGCCTCCTTATAACATGATGCTTCACACATCACCATTTGAGGATGAAGTAAATGAGTATTATCACTGGCATCTTGAAATAATGCCAAAACTCACAAAGGTTGCGGGCTTTGAATGGGGCTCAGGCTTCTATATAAATCCAACGCCTCCTGAAGAGGCTGCAAAATTCATGAGAGAGGTAAAGATATGAAGATACTTATCGTAACCCCTGAGGCATTACCCTTTATAAAGACAGGTGGTCTTGCAGATGTAATAGGTGCACTTATTGATGAGTATACGAAGATGCGGATGACTGTATCAGTAATCCTTCCTTTTTACAGAGAAATCAAAAAGAATGCCAGGGCCTTTGGTATCAAACCAACAGGCAGAGAAATAACCGTGCCCTTAGGTGAGAGTGTTGAAAAGGGTATGATATGGGAAGGGAAGACCACCAAAGGTGCATCAGCATATTTTATAGAAAACGATAAATTCTATGACAGGGATGAGCTATACGGAACTCCGGAAGGTGACTTTCCTGACAATGCCTCTCGTTTCATCTTCTTTGCCCGTGGCGTGCTTGAGGCATTAAGGGTATTAAAAATTAATATTGATATTATCCACTGCAATGACTGGCAGACAGGATTAATACCTGTATATATAAAGACAATTTACAGGAATATCTTTCCAGAGACCCAAACCCTCCTGACAATCCATAACCTTGGCTATCAGGGTATATTCTGGGCACCTGATATGCCTCTTACAGGGCTTGGATGGGAGATGTTCAATATAGAGGCATTAGAGTTTTATGGCAAAATAAATTTCTTAAAAGGTGGCATTATTTTTGCGGACATAATAAACACTGTAAGTGAAAATTATGCTAAAGAAATCTTAACCGAGGAATATGGTTTTGGTCTTGATGGTGTGTTGAGAAAAAGGGGCAAAGACCTCTATGGAATCTCTAATGGCATTGACTACAATGAGTGGAACCCTGAGAAGGATAGGCTTATCCCAACCAGATATAGCAGGAAGGCTTTATCAGGAAAGGCGATATGTAAAAGCGCTCTTCAAAAGGCATGCGGGTTCTCTCAAGACAGGTCTCTCCTCATCGGAATGGTTACAAGGTTTTCAGCACAAAAGGGGCTTGACATTGTAGCAGATGCCATGGAGGGAATAATTAACATGGGGGCGCAGGTAGTGATCTTAGGTAAAGGAGATGAGCCCTTTCAGAGGATATTTTTAGAGCTTCAGGAAAAATATCCACGACAGCTTTCTGTCACCATAGGCTTTGACAATACCCTTGCCCACAGGATTTATGCAGGCTCTGATATTTTTTTAATGCCTTCAAGATATGAGCCCTGTGGACTGGGACAGCTTATTGCCATGCGTTATGGCACAATCCCTGTTGGAAGGAAGGTAGGAGGGCTTGCTGACACAATCATCCCCTATGACCCATCAAAAGGTAGAGGCACAGGATTCTTATTTGAGGACTACTCAAGGGATGAGCTTCTCAAGACAGTTAAAAATGCAATCACCCTATTTAATGATAAAAGGCACTGGCTTAAGATTAGAAGGAATGCCATGTCAGAGGACTTTTCATGGCGAAAGTCAGCAGAAAGATATATCTCTCTTTACAAAAAGGCATTGGAGAAAACCATAAACCCCGGCCTTAATAATGAATGAACATTTTCTTTCTAACAGGGTAAACTCTAATTATGGCTAAAACCGTGATTCGTTCCGAGCTTGAACAGAGGCTTCTACAGGCAGAGATTCTCCTCAAGGTTTCCGAGATAGCCGATTCAACACTTGAGTTAAAAGAGATTCTTAATAGAACCACTCACCTCATAGCAGATACCTTAAAAAAGGATGCCTGCTCTATCTATCTTATAAAGAATGGAAGGATATGTCTTGAAGCCACAAAAGGTTTGAGAAAGGAGGCTGTAAGCAAGGCCTGTCTTGCAATTGGAGAGGGTGTGGTGGGATGGGTGGCGCGGGAATTTCAGCCACTCGCAGTAGAAGATATAAGAAAAGAGCCAAGATTCAAGGAAATCCCCATTACAGGTGCGAGTGATTTCCTCTCAATGCTTGCTGTGCCAATCATGAGAGATGAGGGGATATTGGGTGTTATAACGCTTCAGACACGAGAGCCTTATCTCTACAGTCAGGATGAGATTAATCTCCTTACAATAATCTCCCATAATATAGGCTCTGCAATAAGAAATGCGGAGCTTTACAGAAATGCCAGGGCAAGATTTGATGAATTAAAGAGCATTCATGAGGTTGGTAAGGCCATAACATCCATCTTAAGTATGGATATGCTCCTCCCATATATATGTGAGAAGGTATCAAAGCTCCTCAATGCAAGGGGTTGTATACTAAGGCTTATTGAGGAAGGGCAGGTGGTGATAAAGGCATCTTATGGCTTGCCAGAGGAAATTAAGGAGGCAATGACCCTCTCCCTGGGAGAAGGGATTGCAGGATGGGTAGCCCAGACAGGAGAGCCTCTATTAGTAGATGATGTCCTCAAGATGCCAGAGAATCTCCGCATCCCGGCAATTGATGCAACCTCTGTGCTATGTGTCCCGCTTAAGATTGGTGAGCGTATAATCGGGACCTTAGGTCTTTATGATAAGAGGGGTGAAGAGGGAATCACAACATTTACACAAGATGACCTTGAGCTATTAATGACATTTGCCTCAGTATCAACAATTGCAATTGAAAATGCTAGGCTTCATGACACTATGAGAGAGACAAAGGAGTATCTTGAAAGCCTCATAAATAACTCTGCTGATGCCATTATTACCTCAGATACAGAAGGAATAATTACCTCATGGAACAAAGGGGCTGAAAGGATTTACGGTTACCAGAAGGAAGAGGTCCTAGGGAAATTTCTTCCAATGGTTCCACAATTTCTGATAGAGGAGGAGAAGGTCCTAACAGAGAAGGTAAAGCAGAAGGAAACAATAAGAAAAGAGACACTGAGACAGACAAAAGATGGAAGACTGATAGAGGTAAGCCTTACACTTTCTCCAATCATTGACTCATCAGGCAATGTGATAGGTATAAGTGGAATCTCAAGAGACATTTCAGAGAGAAAAAGGATTGAAAGGGAGTTAACAAGAAAACATCAGGAACTGGAAAGATTGTTTTTTATAAACTCGGTTGTCAGAAGTACCCTTGAGCTTGACAGGCTACTCAGAATGATTCTTGCTGTAATTACAATGGGTGATGGTCTTGGATTTAACAGGGCAATACTCTTTCTTGTAGATGAGTCAGGAAATATTCTTAAGGGAGTAATGGGTGTGGGGCCTGCAAGCCATGAGGAGGCAGGAAGGATATGGGTTTCTCTGGGAGGTAAAAGCCTTGAAACCATTATAGAAGAGATAGAAAGCACTCCTTTAAGGAAAGACTCCTATATAGATAAAATAAGCCAGAACATAACCATAGAGCTTAGTGAAGATTGTATCCTCTCTCAATGTATCAGAGAGAAAAAGCCTATCAATGTCCCCGATGCTAAGAGAGAACCTTTAGTAAGGCCTGTTTTAATTCAAGAGCTCAAGACAGAGGCATTTGGCGTTGTCCCCTTAATTGCCAAAGACAGGGCAATCGGACTTATATGGGTTGATAACCTCTTTACAAGAAGGGAAATAAAAGATGAGGATCTACAGCTTTTAATGGCATTTACAAGCCACATAGCACCTGCCATAGCAGGTGCAAGGCTCTTTGAGGAGGTCTCACTCGCACAATCTGAGCTTAAAAACATATTTGAATCAATCTCTGACATGCTCTACCTTACGGATAAGGACTACAATATAAGAGATGTAAATTCCGCAGTGGTGAAAAGGCTCGGAAAACCTGAGGAGGAAATCATTGGCAAAAAGTGTTATGAGGTATTCCATGGAAAAGACAAGCCATGGGATATGTGCCCTCACCACAAGACCTTAAGCACAAAAAAACCCCATATTGAAGAGATAGGAGACCCCCATCTCGGTGGCATTTTTATTGTCTCAGCCTCCCCCATCTTTGACTCCCAAGGAAACCTCTTAGGAACTGTTCATATCTCAAGAGATATAACAGAGCTTCAGGAATTAAGGGAGCGTCTCAGCGCATCTGAAAAAATGGCAGCCTTGGGAGAAATGGCTGCAAGGGTTGCGCACGAGATAAGAAATCCCCTTGTGTCAATAGGTGGTTTTGCACGAATGATTGAAAAGCAGGTTAGCGGGGACCTCCATGATTATGCAGTTATCATCGCTGATGAGGTCAATAGACTTGAAGGGGTATTAAAAAACATTTTGGACTTTGCAAAGGCACCAACAAAAATAACAAAAGAGAGGGTAAACATAAATGAGATAGTGAATAATACTATAGATTTTGTTGCCCATGCGATATTAGAGAAAGGCAACACCATAATTAAGGACCTATCAAGCTCACCCCTGATTGTAAAGGTAGACCCTGAGAGGACAAAAGAGGCACTACTCAATATCATCACCAATGCCAATCAGGCAACAGAGCACGGGGCAGTTCTCATAAAAACATGGCAGGAAGGAAAAGAAGCGATTATAGAGATCTCAGATACAGGCTATGGCATTAAACAGGAAGACCTAAAAAATATTTTTAAACCATTCTTTACAAAAAGACCATACGGAATAGGGCTGGGGCTTGCAATAACTAACAAGATTATTGAAGAGCTGGGCGGCAGGATTGAAGTTGAAAGTGTGTGGGGAGGAGAAAGGTTCATTGATAAAGAGGGTAATTTAACAGGGGAGGGAGGGACAACATTCAAAATCTATCTGCCATTAGAGGAGACATAAAAACCATTGTAAGTGTCAGTAAAAGATTAATCTGTAATGTCCTCTGACACTGAGAAAGGAGGAAGCCATGAAGGTCCTTGTTGTAGATGATGATGCACATATTCAGCGTCTTTACAGAGAAGAACTACAAGGAGAGGGTTATGAGGTCCTGATTGCAGGCACAGGGGAAGAGGCGCTCAGATTATTTGAAAATAACCATCCTGATATTGTCACCCTTGATATACTTATGCCTGACATAGACGGGATAACACTCCTCAGGAGGATGAAGGAAAGGCGCACTGAGACCCCAATCATTATGTTAACAGCCTATGATTACAGGGATGATTTCTCAGTCTGGGCATCCGAGGCATATATCGTAAAGTCATCAGACCTGACCGAATTGAAGGGAACGATTAAACAACTGCTCAATAAATAACCCTGCCTCCGCCAGCAAAAATTAGTAATTTGTAGTTTGTAATTTGGAAAGAAGAATTCTCTAACGGGGTTTACAAAAGAACCCTTAACTGGTAATATCTTAAAGATAGTTAATGGAGAGGTGGCCGAGTGGTCGAAGGCAGCCGCCTGCTAAGCGGTTGTGGGGGTAAAACTCCACCCAGGGTTCAAATCCCTGCCTCTCCGCCAGCAATTAGTAATTTGGAAAGCAGTATAGAAAACTTAAAAAATAAAAGCGGAAATTTGCTCCCTAACTACACACAAAAATTACAAAACAGGAAAAAGTAAGATGAAGAAATTTCTATCAGTCTCTATAGTTTTAGTAGCAATATTATTGTCAATTATAGCCTGCAAGAAAAAGGAAGAGCATCCGGTTCCACGGATGAAAATGAAAGAGGGACCACTTATGGAAAAACCGCTTGTCCTGCCCGACCATGGAGGAGAAAGCAAAAAATCCCCTCTTCAGGTAGTTGTGCCTGAAATGGTGAAAGGCAAATGGTCTGCTGTTAAGTTAATGGTAGAGGATAAAAAATTAAATAAGACAGAGGAGTTTACAGTCAATCTCGGCAGTGAGCTGAGAGTTCCTGATTCAGGGCTCCTGATTAAGACAGGAGATTTTCTTCCGGATTTTAAAATGAGTGGCAATATGATTACCTCGGCATCTAATGCTCCGAATAATCCGGCTGTAGGGGTAATAATTTATGAAGATGGCAAACAGATATTTCCTGAGCGAGGGCAGTGGGGATGGCTTTATGCAAAGTATCCCACTATACACCCATTTAAACATGAACGTTTTGGAGTCATCTTAAAAACTGGGATTAAGTCAGAGGCGACTCCTACCGAGAAGAAATTGCGCCCATAGCTCAGATGGAAAGAGCGGCGGACTACGAATCCGTAGGTCGGGGGTTCAAATCCTCCTGGGCGCAGGAGCAAATTTTTGCTTGCCCCAAGATTTGTAGTTAAAAGTTTTTATGAGTTACGATGGATATAGATGAACAATTCATGCGGCTTGCCATTCAGGAGGCGGAGAAGGCATCCCTTAAAGATGAGGTCCCTGTTGGCGCAGTCCTTGTAAAAGATAATGTTGTTATAGCTACGGCTTACAATATGAGAGAGGCGGAAAATAACCCTACCGCACATGCAGAACTTATAGCCCTTAGAGAGGGTGCTTCTAAAATAAAGAGCTGGCGGCTCAGGGATGCAATACTTTATGTAACCAAAGAGCCATGTATTATGTGTGCAGGGGCAATTCTCAATACAAGACTGGCCAGGCTTGTGTATGGATGCAGGGACAAAAAAGGCGGAGCAGTTCACAGCCTTTACAATCTGCTTTCAGATAAAAGGCTTAACCATCAGGTTGAGGTCATATCAGGTGTTCTTGAGGATGAGTGTAGTTTGATATTGAAAAGATTTTTTCAGGAGCGGAGATAGTTTAATTTGTTTTTGGAAGGTTGCCAGAGTGGTTGAATGGGGCGGTCTCGAAAACCGTTAGGCTTGCAAAAGCCTCGGGGGTTCAAATCCTCCACCTTCCGCCAATTTTCGCTTACGCTAAAATTTGCAGTAATCAATACAAACGCATTAAGTAAAGTGTCATGCTGTAGTGAAAGGAGAGGTGTCCGAGAGGCCGAAGGAGCACGACTGGAAATCGTGTGTGGGGTCTAAAAGCCTCACCGTGGGTTCAAATCCCACCCTCTCCGCCAGTTCTCGCTTACGCTAAAATTTGCAGTAATTAGTAATTTGTAGTTTGTAATTTGGAAAGCAGTATAGAAAACTTAAAAAATAAAAGCGGAAATTTGCTCTCTAATTACTAACTACACACAAATTACAAAAATAACTTATGTTTGATTTTGAAAAATTAGAGGTTTATAAAAGGTCTAAGGAGTTGAATAAAGAAATTCTTGAATTTTTAAGAAAGAATAAACAGATTGACTCATATCTGCGAGATCAGTTATACAGAACATCTTTAAGTATTGCCATAAATATAGCCGAAGGAAGCGGCAAATTCTCTAAAACAGATAAAAGAAATTTTGGCTCTTTGTGGATGTGAGTGGGTAAAATTCTCCTGAAACGGTATACTTGTTGATAGTCCCCCCTTTAGAAAAGGGGGGTGAGGGGGGAATGGTCAAAACTTAGGGGCAAACAATTAAAGGGATGTCAGTTTTACAGGCAGAAGATTATAGGCAACTATATTGCTGATTTTTATTATCCAATCCCCCTCGGTCCCCCTTTCATAAAGGGGGAATAAATAAATTATAAAGCCGATACCTGCACCTCGGAGGTGCAGGTCTGAGGGTTATTGAGGTTGACGGCGGGCAGCATTATAGTGCGGAAGGGAAAGAAAAAGACAAGAAAATAGATTATTATATGACGAGAGAGGGAATAACTGTTCTCAGGTTTTCAGATAGAGAGGTATTTGGGAATCTTGATGCGGTTTTGGAAAAGATATGGAGCGGATTATAATTATTGCCAAAGAGGGGAAATAGAGCAAAATGACCCACACTCTTACACTTAATGAGTGCACAGAGAAAAGGTGAATCGCCTTTTTTAGATGGTTATAAACAATGCGAATTAAGAGGATAGAGCTGATAGGTTTTAAGTCCTTTTATGAAAAAACGGTCTTCAATTTTCATCCCGGAATTACTGCAATTGTTGGACCTAACGGCTGCGGTAAAAGCAATATAGTTGACGCATTCAGATGGGTCCTTGGTGAGCAAAGCGCTAAGAGCCTCAGAGGAAGGAGCATGGAAGATGTAATCTTTTCAGGTTCTACCTCAAAAAAACCAAAAGGTATGGCTGAGGTAACCCTTATAATATCAGGGGGTGACAGCGGTGCCTCATCAGAGAATGGAGAAATCTCGGTCACAAGGCGTCTCTACAGGTCAGGCGAGAGTGATTACCTCATAAATAAAGTGCCGTGCAGGCTAAAAGATATTAAAGACCTCTTTCTTGACACAGGGCTTGAGCTAAAGACTTATTCAATATTAGAGCAGGGCAGGATGGATGAAATCCTGAATTCCAAACCAGAAGACAGGAGGTTCCTGATAGAAGAGGTTGCAGGGGTTATGAAATACAAGGTGCGTAAGGCTGAGGCGCTTCAGAAACTTGAAGCCTCACAGATAAATCTTCAGAGATTGCAGGACATAATCGCAGAGGTTAAACGACAGCTTAATTCCATTGACAGGTATGCAAGGCGAGCTGAAAGATATAAACAGCTCTTTGAGGAGGCTAAAGACCTTGAAGTGAGGGTAGCTACAAGAGATATAACCCTGCTTAATAATGAACTCTTAGAACTTACTTCGTTAGAAAACACACTTAAATCTAAAGAGGCACAACTTGAAGCCTTCATCCACAGGACAGAGGCATTAATAGAGCAAAAAAGGCTCATATCTTTGGAGAATGAGAAGGGTCTTCAGGAAATTCAGACAAGGCTTCACTCCCTCCAGAGAGAGATTATAGAAGGTGATGCCAAGGTAGCACTTCTTAAAAATGACTCTGAAAACCTAAAGGAAAGACTCCAGAGGCTCACTATGACAGAAGGCGAACTCCTGTCTCAGGTAGAAAACCTTAATATCCAGCTTAAGGAGATAGAGGACAACAATGTAAAGATGAATCTTGAGCTATCAAATCTTAATGAGACCATCAGGGTAAAAGGCATTGCGTTCTCGGATTTAGAGAATGAGATTTTTGACTTAGAGCAAGCCCTTGAAAGTGAGAGAGGACAGCTCTTTGATAAGGCAGAGGCCCTTAGCACCTTGAAAAACGAGATAAGTAACCTTACATCACTGATAGAGAATCTTGAGAAAAAAGAAAAGAAAAATATTGAGGATATTAGTTCTCTGAAAGAGGGCCTCTCTCTACTCAGCATTTCAATAAAAGAAGCAAAGGACAGGTATTCAGATTTAGAGTCAGCTCTTAAAGAGAAGATAGAGTTTAGGGAAAGACTTATTGATGGCATAAATAAGAAAAAGGAAGAGCTCACAAAGATAGAAGGAGACCTCTATAAAGACAGAGAAGAGCTCGCTGCTATGAGTTCCAGACTTGAGTCCCTGATTGAGTTACACAGGGAGAAAAAGGAAGGTATAGAGAAGGGCATAAAAATACTCTGTCAGGTGGCGGATATATTTGAGAGTCCACCGGAGTATGAGATAGCAATAGAAGCAGCCCTTGGAGAGAAACTGGCTGCGGCGGTGTTGAATGACCATGAGGAGGTCAAAAAGGCTTTGGGTTTTATAAAAGAGCATAAGATACATAGGAGTGCCTTTATACCACTTAGGATGCCTCACAATTTCCAGATACCACTAAAGACTCAAATTTCCTATTCCTCAGACAGGATTATTGGTAAGGCTATAGATCTTGTTAAGGTCAGAGAAGGGTTTGAAAATATTGCCTTATCTTTACTTGGAGATGTAGTTATAGTGGATAATTTAAATACAGCATTTGAGCTGTGGTATGAATCTCTCAATATGGCATCGGCAGAATGGCTTTTAGGATTTCTTGTTACACTTGAAGGTGATGTAATTGAGCCGTCGGGGATGGTATATGGTGGTGTTGAGAAGGGCATCCTCAGGATAAAGCGAGAAATCAAAGGGCTTGAAAGAGATATCAATAACAAAAGGAACAACATCTTACAGGGCAAAAATACAGTGGCATCCCTCAAGGATGACATCGCATCTACCGATAGGGATATTGTCTCTCTGAATGATGAGATATCCCGCCTGCAAAAAGATAGCCATGAGCTACAATTAAAAATAGTCAGCCTTGAAGAAGAAGATTCAAGACAGGAGAAAAGGCTTAAATATCTATGTTTTGAATTGGATGAAGATAAAAAAGAAAGAGAGATGGTATGGCAGACCCTAAAAGAAAAAAATAAAACCTATAAGTTACAGGAGGATGAGAGGTATAAAATAGAGGATGAGATAAAAAATACTCAGAATGTAATTGCTAAGAAAAAGGATATGCTTGAGGTGCTACGGGCTCAGGTTACAGAGACCAGACTCTCTCTGGGGACACTTAAAGAAAAAATGGACTCTATGACAAGGGAAAAGGTGAGGGTCAATACCGCACTTTTAGAGGTAGAAAGGAAAAGGTCTGAGCTGTCAGAGGAGCGCTCTGAGATTGAACGCCAGCTTATCCAGAAAGAAAGCGAGATAAAAGAAATGAAGGAGGCTCTCAAATCATATGTTGCTATGGTTGAAAGGCTACAGGTAGAGGGTTCAAATCTAAAGGAAATACTTGAGGCTAAAAAGGCAGAACTCTCTATAGCAGAGAAGGAATATAAGTCTTATATGGCTGAGATAGAGTCAGTCCGTAAAGAACTCACCCAGGTAGAAATAAAAAAGACAGAGGCTTCTTTGAAACTTAAACATATAAATGAGGATATCAAAAAGTCCTATGGCGTTGAACTCAGTCCTCTGGAGGAGAGCTTGACTGATGAATCCCTCAAAGATGACGAAGAAAGGTTACCATCCCTTAGAGAGAGACTTCAGGAAATAGGACCTGTTAACCTTGGGGCACTGGAGGAGTTTGAGGAGCTTAAAATGAGATATGAATTTCTGACAAAACAGCAGGACGACATCCTCCAGTCTATAAAGTTACTCCAGGATGTAATCTCAACGATAGACGGGACCACACGAAACAGGCTGACAGAGGCGTTTGAGGCTCTGAATGAAAGGTTCAAAGAGGTCTTTACAATACTCTTCGGGAAGGGAAGGGCGGAGCTTATTCTTACCTCGGATGACATCCTTACAGCAGGCATTGAGGTAGTGGCACAGCCTCCCGGAAAGAGACTGCAGAACCTGATGTTACTTTCAGGTGGTGAGAAGGCGATGACAGCACTCTCATTGCTTTTTGCTGGCTTTATGATAAGACCCACTCCGCTGTGTATCTTAGACGAGGTAGATGCACCCTTGGATGAGTCAAACACCGATAGATTCACTGCATTATTAAAAGAGCTTGCGAAAAATATCCAGTTTATTACCATCACCCATAACCGGAGGACAATGGAGGTAGTGGATTATATATACGGAATCACAATGGAGGAGCCCGGCATTTCAAAGGTTGTTTCAATGCAGTTAGTTGAGGCAATATAAACCCATGACCCCTTACGCGTAAGGCGTTACGGGTTACGGCTTAAAAATGAAGCACATCAAAGATATATTACCCGAGCGCGTACTAACAGAACCCGAGGACCTCTTCTGTTATAGTTTTGATGCCTCTTCTCTGGAGGGACTTCCTTCTGCTGTAGTAAAACCTATCAATACAGAGGAAGTGGGGAGGGTTACTGCATTCGCATTTGAGTATAAGATTCCTCTGATTCCCCGTGGTGCCGGGACAGGTATGACAGGTGCTTCTGTCCCGCTGAGGGACTCAATTATACTCTCTCTTGAGGGGATGAACAGGATTCTTGATGTTGATGAAAAGAATCTTGTGGTTGTTGTGGAGCCTGGGGTTATAAATGCCCATCTCCAGAGAAAGTTAGAGTCAATGGGACTTTTTTACCCACCTGACCCAGCAAGCATGGAATTCTGCACCCTTGGCGGAAATGTTGCGGAAAATGCAGGAGGTCCAAGGGCACTTAAATATGGCGTTACCAGAGATTATGTCCTCGGTCTTGAGATTGTTCTTCCAGATGGTAAGGTACTCACAACAGGGGTGAAGACACATAAAGGGGTAGTTGGTTATGACCTTACAAGACTTATCATAGGCTCTGAAGGGACACTGGCAGTCATAACAAAGATATTCTTGAAGGTCCTGCCCCTACCGCAGGAAGTAATTACGCTCCTGTGTATATTCTCAAGTATTGATTCAGCGGTAATGGCAGTCCCGAGAATCACCTCGTCAAAAATAATCCCCAGGACCCTTGAATTTATGGACCATGAGGCACTGAAGGCTGTTGAAGATTACAAACCTATTGGGCTTCCAGACAGTGCAGAGGCATTGCTTCTAATAGAGGTGGACGGTTTGGCACAGTCCGTAAGTGTAGAGGCAGAGAGGATAGCAGGAATCTGCACATCTTTGGGCGCAGAGGTCCGTGTGGCAGAAGATACCTACTCAAGCCAGCGTCTCTGGGAGGCAAGGCGGGCAGTATCACCTGCACTTTACAGGACAAGCCCTTCAAAGATAAATGAGGATATTGTTGTCCCGAGAAGCAGAATTCCAGAGATGATAAGTGCATTAAAGGATATAGGGAATAAATATCGTATAAAGATAGTGAATTTTGGACATGCTGGTGATGGAAATATCCATGTAAACATAATGACCGATAAAAATAATCCAGATGAATATCAGAGGGCGAAAGATTCTGTAAGGGATATTTTTGAGGCTACACTTAGGCTGGGTGGAACTATCTCAGGAGAACACGGAATAGGACTGACTAAAGCAAGATATGTAGGGATGGAGCTTTCACCTGTAAGCATCGGGATAATGAAGGCGATTAAGAAGGTCTTTGACCCAAGAGGTATAATGAATCCCTGGAAGATATTTATTTAACTCACTTTGTATCTTTGACGCAGAATCCTGTAAACCCTATCTGTCTTTTTTAAATTTAACGATAGGAATTTCCTTTCTAAAAAATCCCGCCGAAGGCGGTTAAGTTCCAAAACAGAGAAGTGTCCCCTAATGTCTTCTGAGGTGTTGTAAAATAAGAGCATGACCTTCAGGGTAAGCAGATGGCATTTTGAAAGGCTTGTTGAAAAGGCATTGGAAACATTGCCTGAAGAATACAGAAGATATCTTACAAACATCACAATTATCATAGAAGATTATCCAGGCAGTGGAGATGCAAGACGATTAAACTCAAAAAAAGAACTCTTGCTTGGGCTTTTCAGCGGCGTGCCCTATCCTAAGAAAGGAGGGTTTTTTGATATCCCCTATCCCCTGCCCGATAAGATAATCCTCTTTCAGAAAAACATCGAAAATATATGTTCTACGGAAAAGGAGCTTATTGAACAGATTCAGGAAACCTTTATCCATGAGGTCGGCCATTATTTTGGACTTTCAGAGAGGGATTTGAGAAAATATGAGTGATAATCCCATGAACCATGGTGGAGTCTTTTTGCTTGGCTGTGAGGATTTGGTCAACAAAGGTATTAAGTAAAGGATTAGCCATGCAATTGCCTTGGAGATTGAGATTTGATAGCTTCAATAATTTTCTGAGGTTGAGGTTTAATATTAGGGATTATATCTTTTATTGTGTGTGTAGATCGTAAAATAGAATTGACCCCCTAATAAGGATATAATCTCCTTCTAAAAACAGGAAGGAGGTAAAGGGGGATGATAACTATGTATAAGTGGCAGCAGATAAAGGCGTTAAGGGGCAAAGGGATGGGGATCAAGAGTATCGCAAAGAGGTTAAATGTCTCAAGGAACACCGTAAGGAAGTATCTCAGGGGTTCAGGACCTCCTCATTTTAAGGCTCGTGAATAAACCTGCACCTCCGAGGTGCAGGTTTATTCATTCTGAACCAAGTTCAGAATGACACTTTCAGGGTTCAGCATGACACTTTACTTAATGCGTTTGTATTAAGTTTTTGCCTTTTTAACGCCATGCCTCTATGCCCTTGTAACTTGGGTCTAAAGTTTTGTAACCCAATCCTTGAAAAAGCTGATAGACCTTTTCTGGGCTATTCATCTGGGGTATATGGGTTTCTATGAAATGCTTTATCTCTATTCGTAGCCTACTTCTCTCTTTTCTTTAAAATACCAGCCTCTCTAAAACTTTTCGACTGAAAATAAAAACACCTACCTATCTGATTGACAAGGGCAAGTGAATATTGGTAGTATTTTTATCATGTAAAGTTATGGTTGGTATTTTGGTATCGGGGATTCATAATGAAGATTATTTTAAAAGAAGACATTAAAAACCTTGGCACAATGGGTAGCGTGGTAAGTGTAGCCCCTGGTTACGCAAGAAATTATCTTATCCCTAAAGGTCTGGCTATAGAGGCAAGCACTAAAAACATCAGAAGATTTGAGCATGAAAAAGATGTGATTCTTGAGAAGGCAAGAAAGGCAAAAAGAGAGGTTGAAGAATTAGCAAGTCAATTGTCAGGTATAAAGGTCACTATAGAGGCACAGGCAGGCGAGGAGGATAAACTATTTGGCTCCGTCACCAGTATGGACATTGCAGAGGCCCTTTCAAAACATGGAATAAAGATTGACAAACGTAAGATACTTATTGAGGAGCCTATAAAAAGACTCGGCACTTATATCGTCTCAATTAAACTCCACCCAGAGATGACTATTAGTGTAAATGTGGAAGTTAAGAAGTCTAATTTTTAAAATAAAGTAATTGCTTCGCAAAAAACATGAGAGAGATTGACATCGCCCTTGACCGTTTACCGCCACAGAATATTGAGGCAGAGCAGTCTGTCCTGGGTGCAATCCTGCTTGAAAATGAGGCTATAGCAGAAGCTATAGAGATCCTTTCACCTGATGACTTTTATAGAGATGCCCACAGAAGGATATTCCGTGGAATGTTTGATTTATATGAGAAAAATGAACCAATTGACCTGATTACCCTCACAGAACAATTAAGCAGAAAAGGGCAGCTTGAAGAGGTAGGGGGAGCATCTTATATAAGTTCCATTATAAGCCTTGTGCCAACCTCTGCAAATATCAAATATCACTCAAAAATAGTAAAAGAGAAAGCCCTCTTAAGAAATCTCATCAGAACTGCTACAGAGATTGTCTCTATGAGTTATGATGAAGGTCTTGAGGTCAATGAACTTTTAGACAGGGCTGAGACAAAGATTTTTTCCATATCTGAAAAGATGGTAAAGAGTTCTTTTGTTCATGTAAAAGAAGTTCTAAAAGGCACTATAGACCTTGTAGATAAACTCTATGATAAAAGGGAATCTATAACAGGGCTTCCAACAGGTTTTATAGACCTTGACCTTCTCACAACAGGGCTCCATCCTGGAGAATTGATAGTGGTTGGGGCAAGACCAGGAATGGGCAAGACCTCTTTCTGCCTGAATATTGCCTCTTATGTTGCAATAGAGGTTAAGGTCCCTGTAGCTATATTCAGTCTTGAAATGACAAAAGAGCTTATTGTCCTCAGGATGCTGTGTTCTGAGGCAGAGGTAGACGCCAAGAGTATTCGCTCAGGATATCACAGCAAGGAAGATTATAGAAAACTCGTAAATGCAGCAGGCAGGCTTGCAGAGGCACCTATATATATAGATGACTCCTTTAATTCTGTCCTTGAGATAAGGGCTAAGGCACGAAGGCTTAAGGCAGAACATGGACTTGGACTTATAATTATAGACTATCTACAGCTTATGAGGAGTGAAGGGACATATACCCAGAGGGAACAGGCAATCTCTGAGATATCTCGCTCATTAAAAGCCCTCGCAAAGGACCTCTCAGTGCCTGTAATTGTAATCAGTCAGCTTAACAGAAGTTGTGAACAGAGAGGTGAGGACAAACACCCCATACTTGCAGATCTGAGAGAATCAGGTGCAATAGAGCAGGATGCAGATACAATTTTGTTTCTATACAGAGATGAGTATTATAAGAAAGATAAGAGCACTGAAAAAGGGGTTGCTGACTTGGATGTCGCAAAGCAGAGGAATGGTCCAGTGGGGAGGAGAAAACTTACCTTTTTGGATAAATTTACAAAGTTCAAAACCTATACAGCCCGAGAGGTCTTTTAAAATTTGAAACGCAGGCCTGCAGTAGCCGGGCAATTTTACTTAGCCTCAGCTTCGGGTCTCCTAAGAGAAGTTCAAAGATATGTTGAAGCATCTGCAATAAAAGAAGAGGTCATTGGTGCGGTCTCTCCACATGCAGGACTCATGTATTCAGGCGCAGTTGCAGGTGCGATATACTCAAGGATTAAATTACCTCATACAATTATACTTATCGGACCCAACCATACAGGCATGGGCAGGGCTATATCTATAATGACACATGGAGAATGGGAGATTCCCACAGGCACCGTAAAAATAGATTCCACACTTGCAAAAAAAATCATCTACAGCTCCAGACTTATTGAGGAGGACAACATCGCCCATTCAATGGAGCACTCCCTTGAGGTTCAGCTTCCATTTATACTGTATTTTTCCAGAGACACGATGATTGTGCCAATCACAATGATGTTGGACTCATTGGATACCTGCAGAGAGGTTGGCTTAAGCATAGCGGATGCCATCAAGGATACAGAATATTCTGTCATAATTGTGGCGAGTTCTGATATGACTCACTATGAGAGTGATTCTCAGGCAAGGGCTAAGGATAGAAAGGCGATTGATAAAATCCTGGGGCTTGACCCAGAAGGTCTCTACAAAATTGTTACGAGAGAAAAGATAAGCATGTGTGGTATTGCTCCTACAACTGTAATGCTTTATGCAGCTAAGCATTTGGGTGCTAAAGATGCTCAGCTTGTGAAATATATGACCTCAGGTGATGTTAGCGGCGATTATTCCTATGTAGTAGGATATGCAGGGATAATAGTAAAATAGGAACTGATTACACTGATTACAAAGAGGGAGACATATATGTTAAGTATGGATGCAGTGGTTCCAGTCAAACTCACCCTGAATACAAAATTTAAGTTCAGGTGTCATAAAGATATTAAGTGTTTTACCCGATGCTGTAATAATATAGACATCCTGTTAACCCCCTATGATATTCTGAGGTTAAAGCAAAGGTTAGGACTGTCTTCAGAAGAATTTCTATCACAATATACATACATAAAGGTTGATAAAAAATCCTCTTACCCCTATACGATGCTTAAGATGATGGATGATGAAGAGAAGAAATGTCCCTTTGTCACACCTCAGGGCTGCATAATTTACACAGACAGACCTGCACAGTGCAGGTATTATCCTATAGGGCAGGGGGCCTTAATAAGGGAAGGACTAAAAAATGATGAGACCGAGATAGAGGAATTCTATTTCTTTGTAAGAGTGCCTCATTGCCTTGGCTTTGAGGAAGATAAAGGATGGACAGTTGAATCATGGAGAATTGACCAAGGGGGCAGTTTATATGATGAAATGAACAGAGGGTGGAGGGATATTCAATTAAGGAGGAATATCCCTGGACAGACAGGGCTTGATGAGAAGAGGCAGGCCCTATTCTACATGGCATGTTACGATATAGACAGATTCAAGAGGTTTGTATTTGGAAGCAGGCTTTTAGATATTGTTGACCTTGATAAGGAGGAGATAGAGAAGATAAAGACAGATGAAATAGAGTTAATGAAATTCGGCTTTAAATACATAAAGTATATCATGATGTTGGAGCAGACGCTCAAGGTTAAAGATGCCGTAATTAAAGATAAAATAGAAAAGAAATAAAGAACGAGATTCTTCACTTCGTTCGGAATGACAGGCAATATTAGCCATATTTCAAAAAGGAGGTTTTAAAATGGATTGGGGAATGAAGAATCGTTTATCACAATTAATTAAACCTGATGGTCACTGTTTATTCCTGCCTATAGATCATGGATATTTTCTTGGTCCCACAACAAAACTGGAAAAACCGTGGGAGACAATAAAACCGCTTCTCCCTTACTGCGATGCAATATTTGTTACCAGAGGAGTATTACGCTCATGCATAGAGCCTAACAGCGGTGTCCCAATTATTCTCCGTGTATCCGGAGGCACAAGCATTGTAGGGAAAGACCTATCTAATGAAGGCATAACCACCTCCATAAAGGAGGCACTGAGGCTTAATGCATCCGCTGTAGGCATTTCTATATTTGTAGGTAGCGATTATGAGCATCAAACACTAATGAATCTCTCAAGGCTTGTGGATGAAGCGGAAGATTACGGCATTCCGGTGATGGCAGTTACTGCTGTTGGCAAGGAATTAGAAAAGCGTGATGCCCGTTACCTTGCCATGTGCTGTCGCATTGCCGCTGAACTCGGGGCGAAGGTGGTTAAAACTTACTGGTGTGAGAATTTTGAGAAGGTGGTGAATGGTTGTCCTGTTCCTGTGGTTATAGCAGGTGGACCAAAGCTGGATACAGAGCTTGAGGTATTGGAATTTGTTTATGATGGAATCCAGAAAGGTGCTATAGGTGTGAATCTTGGCAGAAACATCTGGCAGAATGAACATCCCGTAGCAATGATTAAGTCCTTAAGGTCTATCATCCACAAAAAGGCAACACCAAAAGAGGCATATGAGCTATATAATGAAGTCAAAGCAAAAGGTAAAAAGGTAGGAGTTCCTTCTGAATCCTAAAAATGCTATATATACAATGCATCTATCCTGCTCTACGAGTCGTAGACCAAATTGGGAGTATATGTGCAATGCGGATATGAAGTGGATGAGCAAAATGGAGCGTTAGCTCCATTTTGCTCGGCAGATTGAAAGGATGGGATGGGTATAAGGTGAGCAAGGGGCGGCTAACAAATCAATCGTGCGGACGGCTGATAGCCGCCGTTGATTTCAGTCGTTATGCTAAAATATATAAAGAAAGAGAGGTGACCTTATGGCTATGAAAATAAAAGAGCTAATTTCAATAGTTGAGTCTTTATCTGTAGATATAAAAACTACATTGGTTGAAAAGATTCTTAATAGTTTACATCCATCACAAAAAGAAATAGATGCATTATGGGCAAAAGAAGCTGAAAAGAGAGTTAAGGAAATTAAAACCGGGAAGGTCAAAACCATTGCGGGCGGTAAAGTCTTTAAGGAAATTCAGGATAAATTTTATAAATGAAATACTCCTTCCATCCTGAAGCAAAGGAGGAATTGTTTGAAGCGATAAATTATTTTGAAGAATGCCGATCAGGGCTTGGATTAGATGGTCTAAATTTTCAGAAAATACGAGAAGATGTTTAATCAACCGTTTCCCATACGGCGTGATTTATCAAATTATTGAAGATGAAGTCATAATAATTGGAAAAAGAGAATAAAATAAAGCATAACAATCAAATCCAGCGGATGGCTGATAGCCGCCGCTGATTTTGGCTGTTATCCTGTCTGGACTTTTCTCTGATAAAGGTGCACCACGCATTATTCTTGATATGCTTTGCCTGAAACCTCCATTTCTTACTGGTATAACAGGGCAATATAACATTATTGAAATTGAACGGAATTTAGCAAAGAAAATGCCTGCTTTGCTTCCTGTATACAGAAAATACCTTCCTTATATAAATCTTGAGATTATTCCAATGCCTTCATCTGCAGAGGTAAAAAAGTTTTTCGGACATATCTCTCCTAGGGATGTTCCAGTCCTTGTTTCAGCCATCAAAGGTAAAGCAGACTTTCTTGTGATAGGGGATAAAAAGGATTTTGAAAAACTTAAGGTGAAGAGAGGTTACCCATTTAAAATAGTAGATCCTTCAGACCTCCTTAATATAATTTCTAAGGAGGTCCTTAAAAAGATTAGAGAGTAATAATTACAAAGGTTGAAAGAAACTTAAATAGAGTAAACTACTATGCGTGTGGCAATGTATTACAACAACAGAGATGTAAGGGTAGAAGAAATACCTGTTCCTCAAATCGGTGACGGAGAGCTTTTGGTTAAAGTTATGGCAAGTGGGATATGTGGAAGCGATGTGATGGAATGGTATCGGGTTAAAAAGGCACCTCTGGTCTTAGGACACGAAATTACAGGTATAGTTCAGGATGTTGGAAAAGGTGTAAAGGACTATAAAATAGGAGACAGGGTTTTTGCCTCCCATCATGTACCATGTAATACATGCCATTACTGCCTTAATGGACATCATACTGCATGTGAGACATTACATAAGACAAACTATGACCCTGGAGGTTTCTCCGAATACATCAGGATTCCAAAAATAAATGTAGAGCTGGGAGTGTATCTCCTGCCTGATGAAATATCCTTTGAAGATGGCACATTCATAGAGCCTCTTGCCTGTGTGGTGCGGGGGCAGAGGTTAGCCCGGCTTAAGCCGGGGCAGAGTGTTTTGATAATCGGCAGTGGTATCGCAGGACTTCTTTATATAAAGCTTATCCGTGCTGCAGGTGCAGGGCGGATTATCGCTGCTGATATTAATGAATATCGCCTTAATAAGGCAAGGCAATATGGGGCGGATGCTGTGATAAATGCTAAGGATAACATCAAAGAGTCCCTACTACGGTTTAATGAAGATAGACTTGCAGAACTTGTTATTGTGTGCACAGGTGCCTTATCAGGCATCACACAGGCATTAAGATGTGTGGACCGTGGCGGTACTATACTATTTTTTGCTGTGCCTGAGCCAGAGGTAATGGTTCCAATACCATTAAATGAATTCTGGCGGAATGAGATAACATTAATGACCTCTTATGGCGCAAGCCCATTGGATATTGAGACTACAATGAGGCTTATGCGCAGTGGCAGGATTTCAGTAAATGAGATGATTACACACAGATTAAGTCTCAATAAGGCAGGGCTTGGCTTTCAACTTGCAGCAGAGGCAGGAGAATCCCTTAAGGTAATAATTGAACCCCATAGGAAGTAGCCCAATGTTTGAGAATAAAATAGATAAAACTCCTAAGGTCTTTATCAGGACATTTGGATGTCAGATGAATTTCCATGACTCTGAAAAGATAGCTGGTGTCTTTTCAGAATATGGCTATGAGGAGACTCAGAATGTTGAAGAGGCTCAGGTAATAATTATTAATACCTGCAGTGTGAGGCAAAAGGCTGAGCAGAAATTCCTTAGTGAACTCGGAAGGCTTAAGAACTTAAAAGCCAAAAACTCAGAGCTCAAGGTCTTAATTGCAGGCTGTGTAGCCCAACAAAAGGGTAATGCACTGTTTGATAGATTCCCTTATGTGGATTTTGTCTTTGGACCACAAAATATTGATGCCCTTGAAACCTGGATAAACTCCTCACTATCTAATAGTGCAAGGGTAAATAACAGGACATATCTTAAAACCATCCCCATAAAAAGGGTAGGGCAGGTAAGGGCATGGGTAGAGGTAATGTATGGCTGTGATAACTTTTGTTCATACTGTATTGTGCCTTATACCCGCGGCAGGGAAAGAAGCAGGCCCCCAAGTGATATACTTAATGAAATCAAAGAAATAGCAGCGCAGGGCTTTAAGGAGGTTACTCTGCTTGGGCAGAATGTTAATTCTTATGGCAAGGGTCTTCCTGAGGATATAGATTTTTCTGACATCCTTAAAATGGTAAATGAGGTGGATGGAATTCATAGGATTAGATTTGTTACATCACACCCAAGGGATCTTTCAGAAAAACTTATAAAAACGCTGAGGGATTTACCAAAGATATGCGAACACATACATCTACCCATACAATCAGGCTCTGACAGGATTTTATCCTGCATGAACAGGGGATATACATACAGACAATATAAAGAGAAGATTGACATGCTGAGGAGTGCAATACCTGATATAGCCATAACAACAGATATAATCGTTGGTTTTCCGGGAGAAAGCGAGGAAGACTTTGAGGATACCTTAACTGCCTTAAGGGAGATAGAATATGATGGGATTTTTGCATTTAAATATTCCCCCAGACCTATGACAGCAGCTGTAAGCCTTTCAGGGCATATAGATGAAAAAACCAAAGCAGAGAGGCTCTCTAAGGTCCTGAATTTACAGGCAGATATTACTTATAAAAAGAATAAGGCACTGGAGGGAAGGACGGTTGAGGTCCTGGTTGAGGGTGTAAGTGAAACAGACAGGGATAAGCTAACAGGGCGGACGAGGTCCAATAAGATAGTGAATTTTTATGGGGGCCAGAAATATATCGGAGACCAGATGGCTCTTGCAGGCAATCTTGTTATGGTTAAGATTCTGAAGGCAAAACAGCACTCACTTTATGGAGAGATTTTGTGAAGGTAGCTATTGCTACATTGGGTTGTAAGGTAAATCAGGCAGAGAGTGCCTCAATAGAAGGTATATTGAGAGGGCAGGGGCATGAGGTTATCCCGATGCTTGGGGATAAAGACAATCCTCAGGTTTGTGTCATTAATACATGCACAGTAACAGCAAAAAGCGACTATCAGTCAAGACAGCTTATACGCAGGGCTGTGAGGGCAGGGGCAAAGGTTATTGCCACGGGCTGTTATGCGCAGCTTAGGCCATATGAGTTATCAAGGCTTCCTGGCATCAGTATGATTCTTGGAAATTCGGAGAAGGATAGATTGCCCGAATATCTTAATAAATTAAACAGTGATGTGCCTTCTCAGGTTGTCTCCGCTTTAGAGGCACCGCTTTCATTAAAGCCATATTTTTCAGAGAGGGCGCGGGCACTTCTTAAGATACAGGATGGATGTAATTTTTCCTGCTCTTACTGTGCTGTTCCAATGGCAAGGGGGAAAAGCAGGAGCCTCAGTTTTAATGAGGTCTTAATAGCAGTGGATAAACTAAATGAAGCTGGGTTTAAAGAGATAGTCTTAACAGGTGTGCATATCGGATGTTATGGTTTTGACCTTACCCCAAAAACCTCATTGGTGGAAATTGTGGATAACATTACAAAAAGGCATCCAACAATCCGTATCAGATTGAGCTCAATTGAGCCTCAGGAGCTCAGGGAAGAATTTTTATGGTTAATAAGACAAAATGCTATTTGCCCACATCTTCATATACCCCTTCAGAGCGGCTCTGATAATATACTTAAGGCAATGAATAGGGGATATAATGCATCATTCTTTAAGGAACTTATTAATGATATAGTCTCAACCTCTCCTCTTATATCAATTGGGACAGATGTAATCGTAGGTTTTCCAGGTGAAAGTGACAAGGACTTTGAAGAGACCCGAAGGCTTCTAGAGGGGTTACCGCTTAGTTATATTCATGTATTCCCTTATTCAAAAAGACCAAAGACAATGGCAGAGACAATGCCTGAGCAAATAAGTGGTGAAATCAAAAGAAAAAGGGCAAAGATAATATTGGAAATTTCTAAAATGAAAAAAAATGCTTATATAATAAGGCACTTAGGAAAAATACTTGATGTAATAGTTGAAAACAAAATTAATGGGTTTTATAGGGCAACCTCTGATAATTATTTAAGGCTATTAATACGGGCAGATGATTTAATTCCGCGGCAGAGATTACGGGTAAGGGTAGTTTCCTTTATTAATGAAGGACTTATCGGAGAGCCCCTTTAATAGGTAATTCAAGGCATCCAACCTCTTGGTTTCTTTGTGTTTTCTGTCTGCCTAAAAGTTGTGCAAACCTTGAAATCTTAAGTAGAAAGCCACTCAGAAAAAAATAGGACGCAAAATAATAACATATTTTAAACATCGGTTTGACACAGATTATGTCCGATAAGTTATATTATGTTAAATTGAGCATGAGCCATTGCCTTGCTTGAGCCTTTGTTTTTATAAGACCCTTAAACTGTTCTTCCTGCAGGGAAAGAAGTATCTTGCCTATTCTCTCCCCGGGTGGTATGTTTAAGATCTTCTGAATGTCATTACCATTTAAGAGGATTTTATTTTTAACCTTTAGATATTCTTCTGCCTTATTAAGGAGGCTCTTTATGTCATAACCTTTTGTGATAGATAGGACTACTGCCATCTCAAAGATGCTCTCTTCTGCTACATTAAAGATTTTGAAAAGCCTTGCTGATAATGATGCCCCTGCCTTACCTATTGAATAGCCAGTATGAATATCTCTTAATGCCTTTTTGATACTTCTGCTGACCTTAAGACGGGTATTTTTAAAGTTACCTGCATTCATTAAAAGCAAGGCAAGGCGGACAATGCCAGCCCTATTAAGCCCCTGGCTTACATTTTCTTCAAGAATTTTATCAAGTTTTTTAGGTAATGCCTTAAGAAGTAATCCAAATTTATTGATTAACTTCAGATTTGATACCAGTTCATCTCTGTTTATAAGGAAGATCCTCCCTAAGACACTGTCTTTATAGCATTCATTAAGAGGGGTAGCAGCATCTTTATTACTCAGAATCTTAAATAGCTCCTCTGTTATCCTTTCTTCTGATACGCGGCCTAAACCTTTAGCGTATCGCCCTAAACCTTTCTTAGTGTTTTCTTCAATCCTTAAGCCCAGCTCCACAGCAAACCTGTATGCCCTGATGATCCTCAGTGGGTCAGCTGATAGGTTTCTCATCCTGACCACCCTGAGGATATGATTATTCAGGTCGGATATGCCTTCAAAGGGGTCTATAATACCTGTTTTTGGAGACCATGCTATTGCATTTATTGTAAAATCACGCCTCTTTAAGTCTTCAGTAATTGAGCCAACAAGGGCTGAAAAATCAAGGACTTCCTTGCTTCTTAACACAACGCGATATGCTGTAGGGGGTTTTAATGGAATAAATGTGCCTTTAAACCTTTTTGCAGACTCCTTGGCAATATCCATGACATTATCTTTAAGTATGTAATCCTTATCTTTTGATAAGACTCCTCTCAGGATATCACGGATATAGCCTCCAACAAGAAAGACATCGGTGTCTGCAATAGAAAAGACCCATCTGTTAACAGGGTCAGAAAGGATTCTCTTTGTAATTTCCATCAGGTGCGTAATTCAGCTTTTAGGGAGTCCTCAAGGGCCTTAATTATTCTTGAATGCATGGCATTTACTTCAAAATTGGTGAGTGTTCTATCTCCTGCCCTGTAGCGGATGGAGAAGGCAAGGCTCTTTTTCCCTTCAGGAATCGGTGCCCCTGTATAAACATCAAATAAATTAACTGATTCAATCATCTGAGAATCAATACTTAAAATAGTAGCCCTCACATCCCCTGCGGGGGTATCTTGAGAGACAATTATGGATATGTCTCTTTCCACATAAGGGTGCTTAGGCAGGGGAGTATAAGTGAGTCCTGAGGGTATGTTAAGAAAAAGCCTATCTATGTCTAATCCAAACAGACTTATATCCCCCTTTATATCCAGAGCCTCCATTACAGCAGGATGCAGTGTGCCTAATGAGCCGACAATCTGATTATTAATCTTAATGGCACAGGACTTACCGGGATGTAGATATGGCTCCTGTAACTCCGTAGCTAAAAAAGAGTAATCCTTTATCCTGAGCTCAAGAAAGATATTCTCAAGTGTACCTTTTAAATCATAGAATCCCTCATGTCTGCTATGCCATAAAGATGGCTCCCTTTCTTTTAAATAGACTGCTGCCATCTGCAAAGGTTCTTTAGGAAGCCCTTGTGCTGATGGCAAAAATACCCTTGAGAGCTCAAATAACCTGACTGACCTTTCCCCCCGCCTGATATTCAAGACAACATTATCAAGTATAGCAGGAATAAGTGTAGTCCTGAGTGCATCCTCTTCTTTTTTTAATGGATTCCTTATCTTAACCACATTTCTTCTTGGGTCATCCGGAGAAAGCCTTAATTTATCTAAGACTGAAGGATTTAAAAAACTGTAATTTATCACCTCTGAATATCCTGCGCTCCTCATGGAATTCCTTATTGTCTTAATGAGATTCCTTTTTGTATCTTCTGTATGAGGCTGTATTCTCACAGCTGGCAGGGTAGGAGGAATCTTATCATAACCATAAAGCCTTCCTATTTCTTCTATTACATCTATATCTCTTTGAATGTCCTGTCTGAAACTCGGTGGGATAACAACAATCCCCTCCCCTTCCCTTCTCACTTCAAATCCAAGCCGTCTTAGCAACTCCTCAATCAGGGAAGGCTCTATATCAATCCCTAAGATGTCATTTATTTTTTTAAACTTGATTGATATAGGTAGAGGTTCAAAGGGCTCTAAATAGTTATCAGCTGTGGCAGTAACATCTCCACCGGCAATTTCTAAGATCATTTGTGTTGCCCTGTTTAGTGCTAGCATAATCCCCTCTATGTCTGTGCCTCTCTCAAATCGGTAGGAAGACTCGGTGCTTAGATTAAGCGCCCTTGAGGTTCTTCTAATAGATATAGGGTGGAAATAGGCGCTCTCAAGGAGTATATTCACTGTTGAGGAGGTAACCTCTGTGTTTAAACCTCCCATCACACCTGCTATTGCAATAGGCACATCCCTATCCCATATTAAGAGCATGTCTTTGCTTAATATCCTCTCTTCATTATCAAGGGTGAGGAATTTATTTACAGGGTGAGCCTTCTTAATAACAATATGGCTACCCCTCAGTTTATCCATATCAAAGGCATGAAGTGGCTGCCCCATTTCTAAAAGCACATAATTTGTAATATCAACTATGTTATTTAATGACCTGATACCGTGTAATTCAAGGTGCCTTGAAAGCCACTGAGGAGGAGGGGCAATCTTAACATCACGAATTATTCTTCCTGCATATCGCCTGCATAATTGAGGTTCTTTTATCTCAACTGTCAGGTGCTCTCTCTCTTTCTCAAAGACAGGTATAGAAGGCTCTTTTAAGGGGAGACCTAAAATAGCAGAGATTTCGCGGGCAACACCTTTTATACTCAGACAATCTGCCCTGTTAGGGGTAACATTGATCTCAAGTATAGTATCATCCTCAAACTCCTCCATACCCTCCACTTCTAATCCAGCCATTGTCAGGGTGTCTGCTATTTCTTTTGGGGTGAGAGAGAAATCAACAAATTCCTTTAACCATTTTAAGGAGGCTTTCATTTGTGGATTTTTTTTAGAACTGCTCTAAAAATCTCCTGTCACTTTCAAAAAATACTCTTATGTCATCAATACCATATTTGAGCATTGTAATTCTTTCTATCCCCATGCCAAAGGCAAACCCTGTATATAAGTCAGGGTCATATCCAACCACCTCAAATACCCTGGGATTAATCATGCCTGCCCCTAATATCTCAACCCATCCGCTATTCTTACATATCTTACATCCTCTGCCCCTGCATATAAGACAGGCAATATCAACCTCTGCAGAGGGTTCAGTAAAAGGGAAAAAACTCGGTCTGAATCTTACCACTGTTTCAGCTCCAAAGATTGCATGGGCAAATACTTCCAATACACCCTTGAGGTCACCCATTGAGATATGCCTGTCAACCATAAAACCCTCTATCTGATGAAACATCGGTGTATGACTCACATCCGCATCGCATCTATATACCTTGCCAGGGACGATGACCCTCATGGGTGGTCTCTGTTTTTCCATAACCCGCACCTGCACAGGAGATGTGTGTGTTCTTAAGACAATATCATCGGTAATATAAAATGTGTCCTGCATATCCCTGGCAGGGTGGTCTCTTGGAATATTAAGGGCTTCAAAATTATAATAATCTAACTCTACCTCAGGTCCTTCTTCTATCCTAAACCCTAAGGACAAAAAGACATCTATGATTTTATCAAGAACCATATTCAGAGGATGCTGGTGACCGTATGGAATAAAGTTGCCAGGCAGGGTTACATCAATACGCTCCGTTTTAAGGAGATCACTAAGCTCAGAGTTTCTGAAAAACCTTTCCTGCTCAGTAAGAAGGGTCTCTATATAGTTTTTTACCTCATTGAGTATGCGCCCGTACTGAGGTCTGCTCTTCTTTGGAAGTAAAGCTAAGGACTTAATCTTAGTGGTAAGAATACCTTTTTTCCCTGAGTATTTTATCCTCAGAGACTGAATGGTTTTTAGGTCATTGGCTTTTTTTATCTCTTCCCCTGCAAGGTCCTTTATAGAGAGGATATCTTCTATCATAGTTAGCGATTAGCAGTTAGTAAACTAACCGCTTATTGCTTTACCTTTTATGGTTTCGCAAAGTTCATTAAATGTCTTCGGATCCCTCACTGCCATATCTGCAAGCACTTTCCTGTTGAGTCTTATATTTGCCTTTATCAAACCATTCATAAACTGACTGTATGTCATGCCAACTGCCCTAACGGCAGCATTAATCCTTACTATCCATAAGGACCTGAATTCCCTTTTCTTTGCCCTCCTGTCCCTGTAGGCGTATCTCAAAGCCTTATTAACCGCCTCGGTCGCAATCTTGTAAAGACGGCTTTTAGCTCCATAATAACCTTTTGCCATCTTAAGGATTTTTTTCCTCCGTCTTGTTGTCTTAAATCCACCTTTTACCCTCGGCATCTAATCCTCCTGTTTATAAAAACTACCTGTATTTGCTGCGTTTTTTAATTATACAATATATGTCAGAGATTTTGGAATACTATTTTATTTGAACTCATTGGTTTTTTCAGTTATCATAAGACTTATGAAGGCTCTTATATTAAGCGGAGGTAAAGGCACACGCTTAAGACCACTTACATATTCAGGTGCAAAACAACTCGTGCCGGTGGCTAACAAACCTATCCTTTTTTATTGCATAGATAATATTGTTGAAGCAGGTATAAAAGAAATAGGAATTGTCATCTCGCCTGAGACAGGGCAGGAGATAAAAAATGCGATTGGTGATGGGAATCATTGGGGCATTAATATCCAGTATATAACACAGGATTTACCTGGAGGTCTGGCACACGCTATTAAGGTTGCTCAGAATTTTCTTACCGACTCACCCTTTGTTATGTATTTAGGTGATAACCTCATTGGAACAGGGATAAATAAATTTGTGGATGAATTTAAGAGAAATTCCCAGCAGGCACTTATTCTCCTCAAGGAAGTGGAAAACCCCAGGCAATTTGGTGTTGCCCTGCTATCAGAAGAAGGAAGGGTCATGAGGCTTATAGAGAAGCCTGATACACCCCCTTCAAATCTTGCCCTGGTAGGTATTTATATCTTTTCTCCCAAAATACATGAAGCAATTCAGCGGATAAGACCTCCTAGAGATTTTATGCCTGATACATAGTGAATTGAAAGTTGAATATATCAAATAAAGAAATAAAATGTAAACTCAAGAAGGGCAAAATTATAGGGAGGGATGCCTTTATTGGTGGGAATGTAAAAATAACCCAAAATCAGAGTAAACACAAGGCATTAAGGCTTATGACCGGAGATTATTCTGAGGTAGATATTTAGGAGGCAGATATTTGATTAAAAAATCTAATCGCAAAATAATGAGCTTAGATGCAGTGGCTTATGCTGGGAATAGAGAGAACCTATGATTTGAGTAGGAGGGTGTATTTTGTTACTTATGACTTACCAGTTGTGATAGTAAGACCATCTAATAATTATGGGCATTATGGAGGGGGAGGAAATATATGGGACTGGATCTGTGTAGAGGACTACTGCCCTGGAATTTATATAGAAATAGAAAATGTAATTGCCCTCAGAAGGGCATTTGATAATGGAACAGAGATATGTTAGGCAAATCCAGGACACCCAAAAAGATAGGATGGTTTTCAACTGGAAGGGATGAAGAGGCAAGAAGGCTTTTAACAGAGACCCTCCGGGAGATAGATTCAGGTCTTATAAGACTTGATATTGCCTTTGTCTTCTGTAACAGGGAAGAAGGTGAATCAGTAGAATCTGACATGTTTATAGGGCTTGTCAGGGAAAAGGGACTTGAGCTTATAACATTTTCATCCTCCAAGTTCCTTCCTGAATTATGGAAAAATAATAGAGACAGATGGCGTGAGCTATATCACCAGAAGGTATGGGAGCTTATCTCGTCATATAATGTCTCTTTTTCAATGCTTGCAGGATATATGCTCATAGTAGGTAATTACCTCATTGAGAGGCACACAATGCTTAATCTCCATCCTGCCATGTTAGGGGGTCCAAAAGGCGCCTGGCAGGATGTTATGTGGTCTTTGATAGAAAGTGATGCCGAGGAGGCAGGTGCACAAATACATATAGTTACACCTGTGCTTGATGAAGGACCTCCTTTGGCATTCTGTAAGTTTAATATAAAAACCCCAGAGTATCAGACTTTGTGGGATGAATGGAAGGATAAAGTTAAGGAGCGTTCTGAGAACAATCTACTTTTTAAAAAGATAAGGGAAGAAGAATTCAAGAGAGAGATACCATTGATATTGCTTACATTGAGATTACTCGGAGAAGGAGAGATTACAATAAGAGATGGTGAGGTCTACTCAAAGGAAGGAAGACCCTTAAAAGGAGGACTTGATATAAGTGAGAGTGTGGAGAAATATATCAAGAGGGGTTCATGGGGTGGGATATAATCTCCCACCTGCCAAAAAGGGACTCGTTGCGTTTGACCTTGAAGGACCCCTCTCACCACAGGACAATGCATATGAATTAATGGGGCTGATGGAGGATGGATATGAGCTCTTTGAGAGGCTAAGTAGATATGATGACATACTCACTCTTGAAGAAAGGGAGGATTATGAGCCAGGCGATACACTTTATCTAATCCTTCCATTTTTGATACTCAATGAGGTAGGAAAAAGAGAAATTGAGGAAGTCTCAAAAAAGGCTCCCTTCACACCTGGTGCAAAAGAGACGATACAAAGGCTTAAAGAAAGATATAAGGTTGTAATAATCTCAACAAGCTATGTCCCGCATGCCCATTATATCGGAAATGCACTCGGTGTTGAAGACATTGATATTGCATGTACACCCTACCCTTTTGAAGAAAACCTAAAAGACAAAATCCTCTCACATGAAAAAGAGACAATAGAGGATTACAAAAAGAGGATTCTCGGTATTCCCATAGAGGATGAATCTGCCCTTAAAGGGCTACTGAATGAGTTCTATCTTAAGATACTCCCAAAACTTCATCTTCATAAAATGTTCTCAGATATTAAGGTTATGGGCGGGAGGAGGAAGGTTGATGCCCTCAGGTCTTTTGTCTCAAGAGGAGGATTTGAGCCTTTAGAGGTTGTATGCATTGGAGATAGTATCACAGACTTCAGGATGCTTAAGTATGTGAAAGAAAACGGAGGCCTCTCAATTGTCTTTAATGGGAATGAATATGCCATTCCCTATGCCGTGGCAGGAGTTGCATCAATGAAACTTGAGGCAGTCATACCATTAATAGAGAGGTTCTTTCAAGGTGGCATCCTATCAGTAAAGGAATCCATAAAGGATACAGTGCCCGCAGAAGAGATACAATATCAATGGCTTGAGGATTACCTAAGCCTTGATGATGTAATCTCTGTTCATAAACTCTTCAGGAGGAGGCTCCGTGGAAGGGCTGCACAGCTTGGCTAAGCCAGTTATTATTGGTAGTGGTGCATTGAATGTGGATTATTTATTCTTTGTTGATGAATTAGTCTTTGATGGTGAGACCTTCATCAATGATTTTAGGAAGTCCCCTGGTGGGAGTGCCTCAAATACCATCTCTGCCCTTTCAAGATGGGGTGTGCCTTCAGGGGTAATTGGCTGTATTGGAAACGATGATGACGGAGACCTCTTGATAGAGCATCTAAGAAGATACAATGTGATTCAGTGGATAAAGAGAACCGATGCACACACAGGAAGGGCATTTATATATGTTGATAAAAGTGGAAGAAGGTCAAGTTATGTGGCTTCAGGGGCAAATCTTTCCCTGAGGATTGATATGTTTCCCCGGAGACTGCCTGAAGGCATAAAATGGGTGCACTGTAGCTCATTGGTTGGTGAGGAATCCTTTGATGCACAGATGAGGTGGCTAACCCATCTACCAGAAAGAGTTAAGATAAGCCTTTCACCAGGGATGATTTATGCAAGAAAGGGCTTTGAGGGACTCAGGGATATCTTAAAAAAAACAACTGTCTTATTCTTAAATATAGATGAACTTAATATCCTTTTAGAAGGCAGAGACAGGACTCTTGAGGATGCACTGAGATTCCTCCATGAGGGAGGTCCAGAAATTATAGCAGTTACATGTGGTAAAGATGGCAGTTATCTGAGTGATGGAGGGAATATCCATCATCTCAGGTCATTGGCAAGTGAGGTTGTGGATACCACAGGTGCAGGTGATGCCTTTGCAGCAGGGGTTTTGCTTGGCTTGATAGAGGGTGAGGCAATTGAGAAGGCTCATATTCGCGGTGCCATCGGTGCATCTATTGTTGTTAAGGGATATGGGGCATTAAGTGATATACCTGCAAGGGGTGAGTTAGATTTGATGGTTGAGCTGTTTTGCAAATGATGAAAAAGGCTTTTATTTTGAATCTGACCTGTCTACCGAAGTAACCTCATTGTCCGCCTCTTCCTCACTTGCCAACAATTAGCAGATAACGGTTAAGCTTCTTCTCACACATATACCACCCCTCTCTCCCCCTTTTCAATAAACCCAATCACAAACGCCTTTTCACCGAGGCGATGGAGTTTTCTCATGGCATTCTCTAACTCTACTTCCCTGACTATTATGATAAAGCCAATGCCCATATTAAATGTCCTATACATCTCTTTATTTGAAACCTTCCCCTCGGTCTGAATAATTTCAAATATACTCTGGGAAGCCCAGCCGCCTTTTTTTATGACTGCCCTTAGCCCCGATGCTTCGGGGATAATGCGGGGGAGATTTTCTGTGATACCACCTCCTGTTACATGTGCCATTCCTTTAATCTCTACAGTTTTTAATAACTTAAGGATACTTCCCACATAAATCCTTGTAGGTTTTAGGAGCTCTTCACCTATTGTACAGTTAAGTTCCTTAATAAACTTTGTTGGCTTATATTTTTTTATATCAAAAAAGAGTTTTCTTACAAGGGAATAGCCGTTACTGTGCAGTCCATTTGATGCAAGTCCAATAACAATGTCGCCAGCCTTAATCTTTGAGCCATCTATAATTTTATCTTCCTCAACAACTCCCACGCAGAAGCCAGCAAGGTCATATTCATTTTCTTTGTAAAATCCAGGCATCTCTGCTGTCTCCCCGCCAATAAGGGAGCATCCTGCAATTTTACATCCTTCTGCAATGCCTTTAATCACCCCAGCTGCCTTTTTAGTGGAAAGTCTTTTAGTAGCAAAATAATCAAGGAAAAACAAAGGCTCAGCACCACCTGTGAGGACATCATTAACACACATGGCAACAAGGTCTATACCCACTGTATCATGTTTATCAAGCATGAAGGCAATCTTTAATTTAGTCCCAACGCCATCAGCGCTACTTACAAGAACAGGATTTTTATATTTAGATAATCTAAAAAAGGCGCCAAAAGAACCAATATCCTGAAGAACGCCCCTCCTGAAAGTTGGACGGGCTATTTCTCTTATGATATCCACCAATCTATTGCCCTTGCTGATGTCTACACCTGCAATTTTATAAGTAATTGGCATGCAGTTTTTTCAGCCCTTCCTCTGCTGCCTTCTGAGCTGCTTCTTTCTTGCTTCTACCTTTACCTGCCCCGTATAGCTCTTTCCCTACGAAGACCTTTACTTCAAAAATCTTCTGATGTTCAGGTCCTGCCTCTTTATGGACTATGTATTTTGGCAATACGCCATATCGCCCCTGTACGATTTCCTGGAATCGGCTCTTAAAATCAAAGAGCAGGTCTTGAGAGATAACCCTTTTTATATCATCCTTCAAAAACTTAAGTGTAAAGGTCTTTGCCTCTTTTAATCCACCATCTAAATAAATAGCCCCTAAAACTGCCTCAAATGCATTGGCAAGCAGAGAGGGTTTTTCTCTGCCACCCGTTGCCTTTTCCCCTTTACCAAGAAGGAGATAAGAACCGATATTGAGTTTCATGGCAATCTCTGATAGTGTATTTTCCTGAACAGCATAAGCCTTCACCTTTGAGAGCTGAGCCTCGCTGTATTCAGGATAGGAATAAAAAAGGTAATCGCTAATAATTAATCCTAAGACTGCATCACCTAAAAACTCTAGTCGTTCGTTAAAAAAAGAGACGGACTCAGGATTTTCATGGACAAAAGACTTGTGAGTAATTGCCTCCTTTATCAGGGCTTTGTCTTTAAAGCTGTACCCGATGGAGGACTCAAGTTCTGCTATATTTTCTAAAGACGAGGCATGCATTTGTCCCGCCAAAGCCAAACGAATTAGACATCACAACATTCACATTCATCTGCCTTGCCTTATTTGGCACATAGTCAAGGTCGCATTCAGGGTCAGGATTTTCAAGATTTATAGTCGGTGGCACAATGCTGTGATTTATGCTTAAAACGCTTATAACTGCTTCAACACCACCGCCAGCTCCTAAGAGATGTCCTGTCATTGATTTTGTGGAGCTTATAGCAACCTTGTATGCGTGCTCACCAAATACCTTCTTAATAGCTGCTGTCTCCAGCTCATCACCATATTTTGTTGAGGTCCCGTGGGCATTGATGTAGCTCACATCCTCATGTGGTATATTAGCGTCCCTCAATGCAGCAGCCATACATCTGGCTGCACCCTCTCCATTGGGTGATGGGGATGTAATGTGATAGGCATCTCCGCTCATACCATAACCAATAATCTCCGCATAAATCTTTGCCCCCCTCTGTAAGGCATGTTCCATCTCTTCAAGAATTAAGATACCCGCTCCTTCACCCATGACAAAACCATCCCTGTCCTTGTCAAACGGTCTGCTTGCCCGCTCGGGTTCATCGTTTCTTGTAGAGAGTGCCTTCATCATAGCAAAACCTGCAACACTTAAAGGGGTTATCACAGACTCAGTCCCCCCGGCAATCATCACATCTGTAATACCCTGCTGAATCAATTTGAAGGCATCACCTATAGCATTAGCACCGCTGGCACAGGCTGTGGCAGGTGCTGAGTTTGGACCCTTAGCACCAAAGTGAATAGAGATCTGTCCTGCGGCAAGATTTATTATTGTCATCGGGATAAAGAAGGGCGTGATTCTTTTATAACCTTTTTCACGAAGGACCTCACTATAATACTCAATCGCAGGCAGACCCCCTATTCCACTACCAACTATCACCCCTACCCTGTGAGAGTTATCCTCTGTAATTTTAATGCCTGAGTCATCTATAGCCATTTTAGCTGCAGCAACGGCAAGATGGATGAACCTGTCCATCTTTTTCTGCTCTTTTGTTTCTATAAACCGCTCTACCTCAAAATCAGGGACCTCCCCTGCTATCTGACATGGTATGCCAGCAGAGTCAAAATGTGTAATTCGCCTTATCCCTGAGCGTCCTTCTAACAGAGCTCTCCACGATTTTTCTACCCCTGTGCCCAGGGGTGTAACCATTCCCACTCCTGTTACCACAACCCTTTTATCCATAGCCATATTTCTTGACTTTAAAATATAACTTAACTACTTACCCCTGATTTTTCTCTTATATAGTTTATAGCGTCTTGAACCTTGGAGATTTTTTCTGCATCCTCATCAGGAATCTCAATGTTAAATGCCTCTTCAAATGCCATAACAAGCTCTACAGTATCAAGGGAATCCGCTCCAAGGTCATCCATAAAAGATGCATCCGGGGTAACCTTCTCTATGTCAACACCTAACTGTTTTGATATTATCTCCTTTACTTTTTCTTCTACCGCCATATAGCACCTCCATCTTTAAGTTATTGAGTCAATAAGTCGTTGGTCATTAAGTCATTTTATGTCAGTAAAACTGTTCACTGTTCACCGTCCACTGTTCACTGTTTTACATATACATCCCTCCATTTACATGAATTATCTGACCTGTGATATAATCAGCCTCTCTTGATGCGAGAAATGTAGATACATGGGCTACATCTTCGGGCAATCCAAAATGACCGAGGGGGATAGCCTTCTTCATCTCTTCTTTAATCTTTTCGGGAAGGGTATCTGTCATGGCTGTTTGAATAAATCCGGGTGCAATGGCATTGGCTCTTATACCACGGCTTGCATATTCCTTTGCTATAGTCTTTGTAAGACCTATAATGCCTGCCTTTGAGGCGGTGTAATTTGCCTGACCAGGATTGCCGATAAAGGCAACTACTGATGATATGCTTATAATCTTCCCGTATTGTTGCCTTGTCATTATCTTTATTGCCTCTTTACTGCACAGGAATGCACCTTTCAGATTTATATTTAAGACCGAATCCCAATCCTCCTCTCTCATTCTAAGTATAAGGGCATCCTTTGAAATGCCAGCATTATTTATAAGAATATCAAGCCTCTGAAATTCCTGAATGAATCTATCAAATGCCGCCCTGACCTCTCCGGATTTTGAGACATCAAGTTTAATAGCAAGGCTTTTTACACCCAGTGCCCTAATCTCCTCTGCAGTAGCCTCCGCCTTTTCAATATTTATATCAGCTATGCCAATATGCGCCCCCTCTTTTGCCATTCCAATGGCAATTGCCCTGCCAATTCCCTGAGCAGCACCTGTAATAAAGACAGTATTGTCTTTAAGTCTCATTTGGGTTAAATTAGATTTCACTAAATTCTGAGAGTCTATTATATAATTTTGTTTTTAAGAAGGCAACCCTTTATGAATAAAAAATTTGACTTGACTTATAAAAATTTGTTAAGGTATAAACCATTCTAAGTTTTAAAGTAGGTCTGTATGAGAAAGAAAACTAAGAAAACATCTAGAGAAGTTAGGGAGCAGTCCCAAAAAACACTCAAAAAACAGGTGGAAAGGACCGGCAGAGTCTCAAAACCCAAAAAACCGGAAGGTAAAAAAACAGAGAAGTCCGTGTTAAGGGAGAAGAAGATTCTTGAGATTAGGAAAAGCCTGTTGTCTCAAAGAGAAAGGCTGCTTAAAGAGGCTGAAGAGGCTTTAAATACCCTTCCGGGAGAAATAAATTTCCCTGACATGGGAGACCAGGCTACTGCAGAGACCGACAGGAATTTCATGCTAAGGCTGAGGGACAGAGAGCGGATGCTCCTAAAAAAAATTGATGAAACAATTGAACGGATTGATAATGGCACTTATGGCATCTGTGATAGATGCGGTAATGAGATTAACATCAAACGCCTTGAGGCAAGACCTGTTACTGCACTATGCATAGAATGCAAGATCCATCAGGAAGAAGAAGAGAAGATGGAAGAGGCTGTATAAGGTGTAACCATCACTTACCTGTATAATCCGTTTTATCCCTCAATGCATCACCCATGATATTAAGGCAGAAGGCTGTGATGAGTATCGCAACCCCTGCAAATATTACCATCCACGGTGCTGATAATATATACGCCCTGTTAATGCTTATCATTGAACCCCATGTCGGCAGTGGAGGCTGTGCCCCAAGCCCGAGAAAGCTCAGGGCTGATTCTGTAAGAATATAACCACCTAATTTAAGTCCCAGCATGACAAAACTGAGGGGCAAACAATTGGGAAGTATGTGTCCTATGATAATCCTCGTGTCTGAACATCCAATTGCCCTTGCCGAATCAACATAGGGGGCTTCTTTGAGGCTTAAGACAGGGTCTCCGGGAAGTGCCTTTATCAAGGCAAATGTTATAAAAGTGATTCCTAAGAGGACAGGGATTAATAAAAAGAGCCTTTTCAGGATGTATGTCCTAATAGTGCCTCCATCAATTAGATTGGGTATTATTCATTATCTAGTGCAGTTTAACTGCAAACTGAGCCATTTTGGGTCTTACAGCCTCGGTATAGTCCTTATATCCCATTTTTATTGACTCCTTGTGGCTGCCAGCCAAGAAGACTATTGTCTCGCATTCAGATAGTGTCTCATCAACATAGGTATCTATATCATAGAGATTTCCAAAAGGAGGCATAGCACCTATTTCACAATCAGGGAAGAGTTTTCCGAATTCTTCTTCTGTAGATAATCTCAGGTTTTCTACCTTCAGGATGCCTTTTAGTTTTTCTAAATCTATCCTGTAGCTTGCAGGAAGGGCAACCATAAAATATCTTTCATCACTGATAAGGATGACCACTTTAACCCTCTCCTTGCCCGGGGTATGCGATAAGGCAGCAATTTCCTGAGCTGTAAATGCCTCTTCATGCTGTAGCATTGTATAACTGATGCCTTTTTTATCCAGGAATTCTTTAAGCCTTTTATTAATCATAAACCCTCCTTCCTTTGTAGGTTAATAGGTTATGGAGATGACCGGATTCGAACCGGTGACCTTCTCGTTGCGAACGAGACGCTCTCCCACCTGAGCTACACCCCCATTAGAGATGTGCGGGGCTTTCTCTCCCGCTGAGCTAACCGCCCTTTAAAAGGATAGTAAAACAAAAATATCTCTGTAGTCAATTATTGAAAACTGCGTAAGTAATGTCCGCTTTTTCGTTATTGCCATGAAAATTGCAGGCATCAAATACTAAAAGGCTTAAATTGACGCATTGTTTTTTTATAATATACTATAAAAATTAAGGAGGGTTAATACCAATACTCTATAGAACTGACCCTATTATTACACTCAGGTATGAATAAAAAGTGAGCGAGGGCTTTGAATTGAAAAAAAGACTAACAAAGTGGTTGTTTTCAACCATTGCTGTCATACTCTTTATCGGTCTTCTGTTTTTCTTATTAAGGGGTCCATATCTATCAAATTCTATTAAAAGGGCAATACTTCCAGTCCTTGAGCAGGCAACAGGTGAGAAGGTAATTATAGATAAAGCAGCTATTAATTTATTCCCATTCTATTTACAGGCAAAGGGACTTAAGGTATTTGATAAGGATGGCAACAAGTTATTGGGAGTCACAAAGGCGAGGGCATATATAGATTTCTCAGGACTGTTCTTTAAAGAAATAAGGATAAGAAGACTAACAATAAAGGAGCCTGATCTGACTATAGAAAAGCAGGAGCTACAGAGAATAATAAACTCCATCAAAAGTTATCTCTCGGAGAAAAAAGGTGAAGATATCAATATTAGCGTGAGGAGCGCCAGGATGATGGATGGAAAATTTGTCCTATCAGACGGAGAGACACAGTCAAGGTTTTATGGCACAGGATTTTACTCAGAGATGGTGGTGAAAGATACCATTGCGATGAGACTATTACTTAAGGACGGTGGATTAAAATTGCCTGAGCTTCCGGAGCTAAGCGGTAGCCTTGAAGGAGCAGTCAGGACAGATGGTAAACAGTTTGAGGTACTGGAGGCTAAGGTTTATTCCTCAGGTTCTACCCTGAATGCAAAAGGCAGGATACATCCTTCTGTTAGAGACAGAGGAGAATGGGGAAAATTTTCAGGTGAGGCTAATATACTTGCAGAGACACTGAGAAAGGTCTTTAACCTGAAAAAAAAGAAAGATGGCGAGCTTTCTTTTTATGGCTCAGTTGACTTAGGGGTCGGCGTCAGCTTAAATCTAAAGACAAAGGGCTGGTTTTATCTTGAGACACTGATGGAGATGCTCAAGGTAAAGGAAGACATCTTGGGACTTATCTCTATGGATGGAAAGATCCATGGGGTTTACCCTGACTTAGTCGGAGAGGCTAAGGTAACACTTAAAAATGGTATGCTGGATACACTACCTCTAAATGATGTAGCAGGAACCATAAGATATGAAAATAAGAAATTCAGCCTTGAGGATTTTATTGCGCATACTTATGGGGGTGAGCTCAAAGGCAAGGCATATCTCTTTATACCACATGGCAGTTACTCTGTAATTGCTGATGTGAGAGACATCAGAAGCCCTGAATTTCTTAAGTTTATTAACTGGGAACCGCCGTTTCCAGAAGGCAGGCTAAGTGGAAACTTTGAGCTGAAGAAGATACCCGGCAGAGAGTTTGATGTTGGTGCAGTGATAAATTACATAAATACCTCAAATGAAGGCACAGAACTAAAGGATAGATTAAAAAACATAGAGGGAAGGATTGATTTAAGAGAAGGTGTCCTTACAATTACTGATTCACGACTTTCTACATCTAACTCTACCCTCTTCCTTAATGGCAATATAGACCTTAAAGGTGAAAAACTCAATCTTAACTTAGGGCTGAAGACACAGGATGCTATGGATTTAACCATGCCCCATTATGATGGCTTAAGGGCAGTGGTTAAATTTAAAGGTGTGGCTAAGGGTTCTTTTGTGGACCCTGAGATTTCGGGAGATATAGATATAGAACAAGGCAGTATCAATGGTGTGCCATTCACAAAGGCATCAGGAGATTTAACCTACAGCATGAAAATCCTTTCAGTTGGAACATTAAGAATTGAAGCCTGTCCCTTTGGGCTGTCTGAGGACTGCCAAAGGGAGGAAAAGGCAATTTATGATATCTCAGGTAATATTAAATTTAAAAAGGCAGATAAACTCTTCTCATTTGACAGTCCATACTATGATGCCACTGCTATAATTAAAAACGGCGATGCCTCCTCACTAATCAGGGCAACATACAGAAAGCTTCCCATAACAGGCTCTCTCAATGGAGTGCTATCCTTTAAAGGTGATGCAAAGGAATTCAGTGGAAATGGAGATGTTACGCTAAGTAATGGCACAGTTTTTGGCCAGAGTGTTGACCACAGCATCTTCAAGGCAACGCTTTCTCCACAGAAGATAGACTTCACATCAATAGAGGTTTTTAAAGCTCAATCAAGACTTAACGCAAGGGGGTCTTTGTATCTTGACAGGAGGTTTGATGCAATAGTTACATCCGATAACATTGAGCTAAAGGATATAACATACCTCAGAGACCTCCCTTTAAATGCAAGGCTTACTGTAAATATCAAAGGTGAAGGAACGCTCAGAGAGCCGGATGTAAAATTTTCCATGAAGGTTCTTGAGAGCAATCTCAGAGGCGCAGAAATAGGCAGGGGTATTGTGAGTGGAGAATTAAAAGAGAAAAAGTTCTCTGTAAAAGGAAGTTTCCTTGAAGGGCTACTCACTGCTCAGGTCAATGGTATATTTTCTAAGCCTTTATTGTGGGATATAAATATGGATCTCAAAAAAGGCAGTTATGACTTTCTTCTTAGAGGTCTTTTGAAAGATGCACCTAAGGACACCTCCGCATCCCTGGAAGGTAGCATAAGGGTCAAGGGGCAGGGAGATAAAATCTCCATGGAGTCCATTTTTAGTTTTATGAACTTTAGCCTCTACGGGTATAATTTCACGAATAAAGGAAATGTTGTATTTAAATTGGATGAGAAGGAATTTATGATAAAACCATTCTCACTTACTGGCAGGGACACTGATATATCTGTGGGTGGAACCGTAAGAATCGGTAAGACTTATAACATAACCATTGAAGGAAAGACAAATCTTGAGCCCCTCAGGGCGGTGAGCAAGGGCATTGAATCACTGAAGGGACATGGGGATTTTCTTATTCAAATTTCAGGGGTATGGGGGGAGCCTGAGCTAAGTGGAAAGATAAATATAAGAGGAAGCACAGTAATGTTTGCAGGGTTCCCTCACAAAATAGGACCTCTAAGCGGAGATATATTTTTAAATAAGGACAGGATTACTCTTGACTCCCTTAACGCCGATTTCGGAGGTGGCAATGTTACGATGTCAGGTATTGCTTATATGAAGGGGCTATCTATAAAGAGGCTATCTCTTTCATCTAATTTAAGCAGGATAAAACTCAGACCTCAAGAGGGGGTAAGTGTTGCCTTTGATGGAAGACTTTTTTATGATTTTTCACAAAAAGGAAAAACCCTTACAGGTGACATACATATAAAAAAGGCAAGATATGAAAAGAGGGTTGAATGGGGTAGCGGGGTGCTTGCACTGAGGGAGCTAAAAAGAGCAAAGATAATGGAAAGGCCTTTTCTTGCGGAGGCAAAGTATCTTGGTGAAACCAGGCTAAATATCCATATAGTCGGACAGGACAACATATCCATAGACAATAACATTGCAAGGGCACCTGTAAAAATAGACCTCACTCTGAAAGGAACACCCTCACAGTATGGACTCTTGGGTAGGGTTACCTCAAAAGGCGGTAGTGTCTTTTTCAGGGGAAATGAATTTAAGATTATTGATGGAAGTGTAGATTTTGTTGAACACCAGAGGATTGCCCCAGTATTTCATATTCAGGCTGAGACATTTACAAAAGGCTATCGTGTAAGGGTTAACCTTGATGGACCTCCAGAGAAATTTGCCCTAACACTATCTTCAAACCCTCCCTTGACGGATACGGATATATTTTCACTCCTTACTGTTGGTCAGATTGCCAGAGGTGCAAAAGGTGTTGAAAGCGGTATTGGTGCTGCTGAGGCAACTGCCTTTCTTACCGGAAGGCTGCAGGATGTAATGGAAGAGAGATTCAAGTATATCACAGGTTTTGATCGTTTTGAGATTAATCCACACACAACTGCAAAGGGTATGGTAAGCCCCAGGGTCACAGTTGGTAAGCGATTACTGAAAGAAAAGGTATCTGTGACCTATTCCACAGCAATAGGCACAACAGAAGAGCATGTTGTAAGGCTTGAATATAACCTTGATAAGAATATCGCCCTTGTGGGCTCAAGGGATGAGAGGGGAAGCGTAGGGGGCGACATCAAATTCAGATTTGAGTTCAAATAGACTTCAAAACCAAATATAAAAATGCAAAATGACAAATCAAAATTTAAAAAGTTAATTTTTGCTTTTTGCATTTTGATTTTCTTACACCTACTATCTTACATTATCCCTGCCTTCAGCTCTTCAGGAGTAATCAAGGCAATTGAGGTTGAAGGTCTCTCACGCATAAAGGAAGAGGAGTTGAAAGACCTAATCTCCTTGAGGCCTGGAGATATTATAGACAGAGATGCCTTAAGGAGAGGTGTAAAAAGGGCATTTAAAAAGGGCATTTTTTCTGATATAAAGGTAGTGGTAGAGCCTTTTGAGGACGGAGTAAGGTTAAAGTATATCGTCAGAGAGATACCTCTTATCAATCATATAAGTATTAAAGGGAATGAGCTCATCAGTGAGAGAAAGGTTAAAAAGGCGCTTATATTGAAAGAGGGAGGAGATTTTAAGGAAGAGCTCCTCAAAATCGCTGAAAGGGAACTTCTCAATTTTTATGTTAAAAAGGGTTTTCCTGATGTCAGGGTCAGAATTGAGAAAGAAAAACACAGAGATATGATTAACCTTCATATTGCGATACAGGAGGGTAAGCCATTAATTATTAAAAGTGTATCTACACCGTTGAATATCAAGGGATTGATGAAGCTTAAGGAAGGTGACATCTTTGACAGAGAACAGGTGGATAAGGACATTGACAGGATAAGAAGGTATTACAAAGAACATGGCTATATCAAACCGACAATCGGTCCCTATGAATTCAGAGATGGAGAGCTCATAATACCGGCCTACTTAGGGGCAAGACTTGAGATAGAATTTAAAGGAAATACTATCCTTAGTTCAAAAAAACTCTTAAAGGAAATGCCCTTCATGGAGGATGAGGAGGTCACAGAAGAGTTAGTAAAAGATACAATAAATCGCATCCAGAGACTTTACTGGCAGAAGGGATACAATCATGCTGAGGTAGTCAGTGAGTTTGAAACAAAAGAAGATATTATAAAGGTGACTTTTTTTATATCTGAAGGTAAAAGGGTCATCCTCAGGGATATAAGATTTGAAGGCATCACTGTTTCTCCTCAAACCTTAGAGGCACTTATCCCTTTAAGGAGACAAAAACCATTTGATGAGACCCTTTTAGATACTGCTAAAGAATCCATAACTGGTTTTTATAATGCACTTGGCTATCTTGAGGCAGAGGTGAAAGATGTAAGAAAGGAGTTTGTAGAAGAAGGTAAGGCAATAAATCTCATATTTACAGTTCATGAAGGACATCAGACAAAAATTGAAAAACTCAATATCACGGGCAATCATGTACTCAGTAGCGAAGAGCTAAGAGGTGCCCTTATGTTAAAGGAATCAGTTCCATATAACGCAGTTGATATAGAGGATGCAAGATACAGGATTTTATCCCAATATAGTCGGCTTGGTTATATTGATGCATATATTGATGTAGAAAGTATAATTGAGGATGGCAGGGCATTTGTTACATTTAAAATAATAGAAGGGATGCCTTCTTATATAGGGAAGGTTGTTGTTAGGGGCAAAGAAAAGACAAAAGATAAAATTATAAGGAGGGAATTCGCCATTAGAGAAGGAGACCCTTACAATTATGAAAAACTCTCAAGGACCCGACAAAACCTTTATAAGCTCGGACTCTTCACCGATATCTCTATTGAGCCGATAACAGCTACTGAAACGCAGATTGACAAAGGCATGGTAAAAGATATACTCATCTCATTAAAAGAGGGAAAGGCAGGGGCAGTTGAGGTTGGTGTGGGATATGGCGAGTATGAAAAATTCAGGGGATTTTTTGATATAAGCTACCGTAACCTGGGTGGCTACCACAGACAGGTTGGATTGAGGACAGAGATGAGCTCAGTAGAAAGAAGATATATACTAAGTTTCAGAGAACCATGGTTTTTAAATAAACCGTTGCTATCATCAAGTGCCCTTCTTATGAAGGAATATAAGAAGTCAATAAATCTTGATACCAGAGAGACAATGTATAAAATAGACAGGACATCCTTACTTCTGGGTGTTGAGAAAGAGATAACAGAGAGATTGAAGGCAAATCTGAATTATGAGTACTCCATTATTGAGACAAAGGATGTGAAACCAGGGGTAATCCTGAGTAAGGAAGATACAGGGACACTCGGTATAAGCAGTATTTCACCATCTCTGTTTTATGATACAAGGGACAATCCATTTGACCCTACTGCAGGATCGCTTAAAGGGATTGTGCTTAAATTTGCCTCAAGGTCATTTCTCTCTGAGACAGAATTTGTCAAGGTGATTCTTCAAAGCAGCTGGTTCTTTAAAATACAGAGAGGTCTCATCTTCGCATCTTCCCTGAAAGGAGGCAGCGCCTATGGTTTGGGTGATACAGTTGAGCTTCCCCTCATTGAAAGATTCTTCCTTGGAGGCAGGACCACTGTAAGGGGATACAATCAGGATACCCTGGGACCTAAAGGAGCTGATGATACACCAACAGGTGGTAATGCCTTTGTGCTGGTAAACGGAGAGCTCAGGGTTTCTTTAGGAAAGGGAATAGGGTTAGTTACCTTTGTTGATGCTGGGAATGTGTGGAAGAAAAGTAGCGATATAGAGTTAGCCCTGAAATATACTACAGGTATAGGATTAAGATACAATACACCTGTTGGACCATTCAGGCTTGACTATGGACATAAATTGAATAGGGAAAGAGGTGAGAGTAGAGGTGAATTGCACTTCAGTCTTGGGCATGCGTTTTAAAGAGAGGATTCAGAAAAAAATAAATCCTGCATCTTGCATCCTGTATCTTGCATCGTTCATTTTGCTACTGTTTGCTGTTGTTAAGGCTGAGGTTTTAGAGCGCGTGGTTGCTATTGTAGATGATGAGGTAATTCTATTTAGCGAACTTAATGAGGCAATGCAGTCTGCAATAAATTCTAAGGCGAAAACCACAGAGGAAGAAGTCCTAGACGGGATGGTAAACAGAATTTTACTCCTCAAAGAGGCTAAAAAATTCAGATTGGATAAAAAAGATGACAATACACTTATTAATGAGTATATAGAAAACAGGCTAAGGGCATTTGTCCGCATACCATTTGAAGAAATTGAATTATTCTATAAAAATAACAGGAAGACCTTTGGTAACAAAGAGTTTTATGATGTAAGGGATGAGATAGAGACATATCTCATAGAGAAAGAATTAAACAGGAGATTACTTGAGCATATAAAGGAATTAAGAGAGAAGGCTTATATAAGAATTCAATTACCTTAGCCTTTCTAACCCGCAATCTCTTTTAAACCCCTTCTCAGTGCAGTTTCATTAATCAATATAATCTCTCTTTTATGCTCAGGGATTATTTCCCTCAGGGCACCTATGGCAGTATCAAGACTTATGATACCTGTCCTGCCGATAAGTGCTCCAATCATTACCATATTTGCAACCTGGCTACTGCCGAGCTCCTCTGCTATATCCGTAGCATTTATTTGAATTATCCCTATGTCTTTGCGCTGTGGAGGATTTTTGATTAATGACGAGTTCATTATCAGGAAACCGCCCTCCTTTAATCTTGGGGCAAATCTCTCCATTGATGCATTATTCATAATCAAAAGGGTATCAGGGTTATTGACAACAGGAGAACCTATCATCTCAGAAGATATTATTACTGTGCAGTTTGCAGTGCCACCTCTTATCTCTGCTCCATACGATGGAAACCATGTCACCTCTTTGCCTTCAAGCATGGCAGCATGTGCAAGGAGTTTTCCTGCAAAAAGTACCCCCTGCCCTCCAAATCCTGCAATGATTAGCTCTAATGAATCATTCTTCATTTGATATCATTTAGCCCTGAACTTGATTGAGTGCTGTCTGTTGACTTTTCATATTTATCCTTTATCACCACTGGCGGAAAAACAGACATCATCTTTTCTCTCATCCAGAGGATTGCATCCTCAGGACTCATCCACCAATCTGTTGGGCATGGAGAAAGCACCTCTATGAGGCTGAAGCCAAGGGCATCAAGTTGATATTGAAATGACTTTTTAATAGCCTTTTTAGTCTCTATCACATTCTTTAGTGAATCAAGAGATGTCCTGCAGATAAAACTTGCCCCATCAAGTGTTGCAAGCATCTCTGATACCTTGAGGGGATAACCTTCTGTTTTCCCCTCCCTTCCTTTACGGGTTGTGGTTGTCTTCTGTCCTAAGAGCGTTGTAGGAGCCATCTGCCCTCCGGTCATGCCATATGTAGCGTTATTAACAAAGACCACGCTCAGGTTTTCTCCTCTACCTGCTGCATGTATTATCTCTGCTATGCCTATGGCTGCGAGGTCGCCATCTCCCTGATAACTAAAGATCAGGCGGTCAGGCAAAAGCCTCTTCATGGCAGTAGCCACTGCAGGAGACCTCCCATGAGCTACCTCAATAATATCAAAATTAAAATAGTCATAGGCAAAGACAGCACAGCCAACAGGTGCAAAGCCTATTGTCTTCTCCCGCACACCGAGCTCATCAATTATCTCAGCAATCATTTTATGAAGCAATCCATGCCCGCATCCAGGACAGAACCTGAAAGGCACAGGCTTTAAACTCTCAGGTCTTTTAGATATTTTCCTCATCATTAAAATTCAGCGTAACGTATTATAAAGCTCTAAGAGTATTCCTTCCCTCAAACCATAATCACTTATAATAACCTCTTTAAATCCAAAGGTCTCCATTATTTTAAGGAGTATCAAGGTCCCCGGCACTATAATATCAAATCTCTCGGGTTCAAGTGCAGGATATTTTGCCCTCTCTTTTGCACTTATAGTGGATATGTCAGAAAAAATCTCTCTTACCGAGCTAAGTGATATTCTAAAATTATGGACCTTACGATGGTCAAAACCCCTGAGCCCTTGAGTCATGGCTGCAAGTGTTGTGATTGTTCCGGCGGTGCCTATAAAGACTGTGTTTTCAGTAAAGAGTTTGGTGATAGGATTGACCACTGGTGCGAGCCTTTGAGAAATCTCAGCCCCCATCCGCTTAATATCCTCTTTTCTTGGAGGGTCGTATCTCATATATCTATCTGAGAGATATACAACCCCAAGGCTTAAGCTTTCTATAAATAAAGGCTTGGTGTCTCTGGAGACTATAAGCTCAGTACTTCCACCACCTATATCAACTATCAGTGATGACTCAGGCACAGGAATACCGATAAAAATACCGGAAAGGGTTTTTCTTGCCTCTTCTTCACCACTCAGTATTTCAATATCAATTCCTGCCTCAGCCTTTGCCTGTTTTAAGAATTCATCACTGTTACGGGCATCCCGCAGGGCAGATGTTCCAGTAGCTATTATTCCTTTTACATCGTATCTTGAGATAATATCAGAAAACCTTTTAAGCGTAAATATACCCCTCTGAATCGCCTCTTTTCTAAGGAAACCATTCCCAGATACCCCCTGCCCTATCCTTGTTATTACCCTTTCTGAATAAATTTCCTTAAAGTTATTACCGCTTACATTGGCAATTAATAGCCGGAAGGTATTTGTGCCGATGTCAATTGAGGCAAGGGTTCTGGCTTTATCACTCATGAATGAGGCCTAAAGGATTCATTCGGTGTTGAAGAAAAATGTATCCTTATGGCCTGTAGTCAGGATATTTTGATTCCTCTAATGCCCTGATTCTGTCATCAAGGTCAGGGTGTGTTGAAAAGAGTGCTGCTATACCGCGCCTCTTAGAGCCTGAAATCCCGAAGGCAGACATCTCCTCAGGGAGATGAGGCTGCCATATTGATGCCTTTAAGGCCTCTAAGGCACTGATCATGGGTTTTTTGCCAACCAATCCTGCTGCACCTGCATCAGCCCTGTATTCTCGCCTCCGTGAAAACCAGAAGACAATAATAGATGCCAGTATTGCCAGTATCATTTCCATAACAATTGTGGTCATCCAGAAACCAGCCCCATGACCTCTCTCGTTTTTAAATACCATCCTGTCAACAACATACCCGACAATACGGGAGAGGAAGATCACAAAGGTATTCACAACACCCTGAATGAGTGCAAGTGTTACCATATCTCCATTGGCTACATGAGATACCTCATGGGCTAATACAGCACGGGCCTCATCCCTGTCCATACGGCGTAATAACCCTGAAGATACTGCAACCAATGCATTATTCCTGCGCATGCCTGTGGCAAAGGCATTCATATCATCAGACGGATATATAGCGACCTCTGGCATTCCAATATGGGACTGTCTTGCCTGATCCGATACTGTCTTTATAAGCCATGCCTCTACCTCATTACCGGGTGAAGTTATTACCCTTGCACCTGTGAGTCTCTTAGCTGTCCATTTGGATAGCGCAAGGCTTATGAAGGCCCCGCCCATACCGAATACGGCAGCAAAGATAAGCACTGACTGGTAATTTAATCCATACTGGGTTAAATATGATTCTATCCCAAGGACCCTCAGGCTTACACTCAATACCATGAGGATTGCTATGTTTGTAAGTAAAAAATAAAACACCCTGCGCATTTTTACCTCCTTCTCTTTATTGTGTAATGAATTTTTCTCATGTGCCTTTTATTTCCCAAAATATATAATATTCTATGACATTTTGTCAAATCTGCGAATTGCCCTGCGGTGAAGCTTCAGGAAGTGAGAATTAAGGATATAAGTATCACTGAGGATACAATTACTGCCTATCTTATTGATGGACGGATAATTAGTGTCCCTCTTGCTTGGTCTTGGCGGTTGTCAGAGGCGACACCTAAACAGCGAGGCAATTACAAAATTATTGGGGATGGTCAGGGCGTACATTGGCCAGATATAGATGAGGATATTAGTGCTGAAGGCATGATATATGGTATCCCCCCTCCAAAGCCTCGTAAATTATCCAAATAGGATATAAAAACATGGATAACAAGAAAATCCAGCGGATGGCAAATAGCCACCGCTGATTTAGGCACGATGGATGGAACTCCTCTCAATGGCAAAAGAAAGGTGTCAGGTCTTGACATTTGACACATGGGAAATAAAAATATGGGGGTTGTCCCTATTTTTTTATTTTTTATTGAACCATCTGTCTTTCTCCTTAGCTCTTCCTCAAGTAATAGGGCTAAATACTCCTCATATTGTAGGTTGCC